>ENA-UOOH01000001-UOOH01000001.1-fermentation-metagenome-genome-assembly--contig:-NODE-1-length-298053-cov-9.948201_pt1 | contig 298053 bp, 271 predicted proteins | sample MGYA00245778_ERZ724025 | MGnify/ENA primary metagenome ERZ724025 (study PRJEB28704, sample SAMN03018313) | fermentation metagenome | biome: anthropogenic terrestrial biome; feature: soil; material... | reverse complement strand
CAGTCCCTTTCTTTTTGTTGAACTATAACTTTTTATTTCGTTACAGTCCCTTTTTATGGTTGAATTTAATTAACCTTCGTAGACAGAAACACCGTTAATGTATGTTTTTAAGAGGTTTAACTTAGCATCAAGAAGGACTAAATCCGCATATTTACCCACTTCAATACTGCCTAATTTATCATCTACTTTTAATTGTCTTGCCGCATTCAAACTAGTCATATGCGCCGCTTTTACATAACTGACTTCCAAATCATTAATGGCATTTCGATAAGCGTCGATCATTTTTAAAATAGATCCCGCTAAAGCCCCATTTTCAAGTCTGGCTTCATTGTTTTTAATATAGACCGTTTGTCCACCTAGTTCACTAATGCCTTCAGGCATGCCTTTATTGCGCATTGAATCTGTGATTAAGATAATGTTTTTATAGGTTTTATTTTTAAGAAGTAGTTTAGCTGCAGGAACACTAACGTGAATTTTATCAAAAATGAGTTCACTAGATAATGTATTATGTAATAAAGCAGCCCCAACGACCCCAATGTCACGGTGGTGAAATCCACTCATGGCGTTAAATGTGTGGGTTAAACTGGTTAATCCCATCTGCATTGCTTCCGAAATGACTTTATAATCAGCGTTGGTATGGGCAGCTGAGCTAACTATCCCTAATTGTTTGAGATAAGCGATTGCCTTCATGTTTTCTTCATACTCTGGGGCAATCGAAACTTTTTTAATTAAGTGACCCGATAGTTCATTCCATCGATCAAATTCTCTACCATGAAAAGGTCTAATATGATGGGTCGGTTGAGCACCAGAAAACTTTTTATTTAAATAAGGACCTTCTAAATGAATCCCTAACACCCTTGCCGCATTAGAATCTTGATGGTCATAGTATTCTTTAATCCCTTTTAAAGCATTTGATATGAGTTCATCCGATTGTGTCATCGTGGTTGGTAAGTAAGCGGTTGTGCCTTCTTTAACCAACGATAAAGCCATCTGATGATTCGTTTCAAAGGTGCCATCCATGGCGTCAAATGAAGCACTCCCATGGATATGAACATCAATAAATCCTGGTGTTACGATTGGATAACCAGGTTTATAGTCACCATGTTCTAAAATTTTCGCTATTTTTCCATCAATAACGAAAAGATCTCCAAAAATAACTTTTTTTTCTAAGACAATATTAACGTTTTCTAAAAGTTTCATATTTCCTCCAGTTTTTTAATGTATAATGTTAATAGGTTTATAGTATTATTATAAGACTTAAGTGTGAAAATACAAATTATTAAATGAAAAAAAGGAGAAAAAAATGTTATCGACGGCATTAGAATTAATTAAATTATATGGAATAAAGCTTGATAACCCCTATAATAGGGTTAGTTTAGGTGAAAAAACAGAAGTTATTGATCATGAATTATTTATTAAAAATATACCCGATGGCTTATTGTTTTTAATGAATCAAATGGAAGGAAAAACCAAACCTAATAATCCTTTTAAACATACTTCAACCATGATTGATTTATCTCGAAATCAAGTTTTTCAAGTGAGTTATTTTAAAGAAGTCATTTTAAAACATGCCTTATTAGGCTATGATGAAATTTGGTTATATATGGAAGATACCTATGAAATAAAAGAAGTCCCTAAGTTTGGTTATATGAGAGGGAGATATACTGAAAAAGAATTAAATGAACTGGTATTATTTGCGGAAAAATTGGGTGTCACTTTGATTCCTTGTATCCAAACACTGGGACACTTAAAATCATTTTTAAGATGGTTCTCTCATAAAAAATATAAAGATACAGTTGACGTGTTAAAAGTCGGATCTAATGATGTCTATGAACTCATTGATTTAATGGTTAAAACCATGAGAAGAATCTTTAAAACAGAGAAAATCCATGTTGGGATGGATGAAACATTTGGACTTGGGTTTGGCAACTTTTACAAAGAAAATGGGTTTGTGCCACAAAAAGAAATATTTATGAATCACTTAATAAAAGTCAATGAAATTTGTTTAAATCATGGCTACAAAGATGTTTATATTTGGAGTGACATGTTCTTTAGAATGGGTTCTAAAACTGAATCTTATTATGATTTAAATATCAGTTTAGATAAAGAATATATGGATAGAGTGCCTAAAAATGTCGGATTAGTGTATTGGGATTATTATAATAGTAATCCTGAACTAGTGACTGCGATGGTTCAAAAACATTTAGATACCAATAGAAAAGTAATATTTGCCTCAGGGACTTGGATGTGGACTAAACTGACTTATGATAAGAAAAAGACAGATTCAACCGCATTAGTCCACATCGATGTCTCCTTAAAACTAGGGATTGAAGAAATTTGTTTCACCCAATGGCAAGACGATGGGGCCTATTGTGAATATGATTCAATTTATTTAGGCTTATATGATGTTCAAAATCATATTCATCAAAATCAACTAAATCAATCCATCTATACTAAAGTAACCAAGCATGATTATGATAAGCGTGTTTTAGTTGCGGATTTTAACAATCTAGGCATTATTCCGATTAATTTATTGTGGGATGATTTAATCTTAGGTATCTATATGAATGATTGCTTTGGTTATGATTACAAATTAATTGATCCAGTTATTGAAGCCTTTGATAACTATCTTAATAAACTTGATGAAAACCAGATAGAAGGTTATGTTTACCAATTAGCGCACCTTCTTAGATTAAAACTTAAAATTAGAAGAGACTTATTAGATTATTATCAAAATAAACAACCACTTAAACCACTGGAAACTTTATTAACAGAATTTAAAGAAAAAAACGATAGTTTGATAAACACGCTTAGAATTAATTGGTTAAGTCAAAATAAGATTTATGGTTTAGAGGTTTTAGAATCTCGACTAGAAGTATTTAGAAGTCGGGTTACCGATTTATTAATATTAATTAAACTCTATGATAAGAAGGAAATTAAAGCATTAGATTTCTTAGAATTTGAGTTAACAAAAGAACCCTATCTATCCCCTAAATTCACAGATACATTTTATGGAACTAGTGTATTTTAAAATAAAAACCGACTCAGGTCGGTTTTATTCTTATAAAGCATTAAGGATGATTAACTAAAGTACTAAATTTATCAAAGATAATTTGTGAAATCTTAGAATCACTGTTAATTTCAGGATGCCATTGGACCGCAAAAATCGGCAGTGTTTTGTGGACGACCATTTCAATGGTTTGATCAGGGTGTCGTCCAATTACTTGTAGATCCTTGGCAAGCTCTTTAATCGCTTGGTGATGGTAACTGTTGACATTAATGAGCCCTTCAATATTGATGAAGTCGTTTTTATCAATGTTAATGAAGTGGTTTTCTTTTATTTTGTTGTGGTCGTTATTTAAGTCACCTAAATCTTGATATAAAGTTCCCCCTAAAAACACATTAAGCGATTGATGACCTCGACAAATACCGAGTAGAGGTTTTTTGTGTTTTACAGCATGTTCAATCATGCGTTTATCAAGGTTATCTAGGCGTAAATCAATCCCTTTAGATAAACCGTTATTGACCTCATTATAGAAGGTAGGTTCAAGATCAGCCCCACCAGTAATCAAAAAACCATCACATAGTCTTAAGATTGCTTCTAAATTGGGGTTATCTAAGCTAATCATTAGGGTGTTTAGACCTCTTTTATTAAGCGGGATTAAATAACGGGTGTTAACAAATTGCTTTTCAACCGTATCAATGGTTAATAATCTTGGGCTTAAACCAATAAGTTTAGTCATAATAGTTACCTCTTAATATTGCTAATTCTATTTTTATCTTTGAGGTTATCATAACATAATTGCCCTATTCTTACAATCATAATGGGATGTTTTAGGTTACAAAAAAGCCTGAAAACAGCTGTTTTTTGAGCGTTATCCACATTATTAGGAAACTTAAAAGAAAAATGACTGTTTTCAGTCCGTGAAGATTTTCATTTCTTCATTTCTTTACAGTCCCTTATTTTTCTTAATTCAAAACGAATTTTTATTCAACGACAATCGTCTTACCCCAAGCTAAAAATTGTGCTTTATTACCTTCAAATTTGTTTAAACGGCATCCGAAATTAAGTGTGTAGTAATTGTCTTCACCTTCCATACAAATTAGCATATACCCAAAATCTTGCCCGCTAACTGAATTTTCGTAGTAAGCATAATAGAATTCGGTATCATCATCTTCATAGTGTAGGATTTCTGAATCGGATTTGTTAGATACTTGTAATACTAACTCAATGTATTCATCTAAAGTATCAACTCCATACGCTACAACTAAAGCTTTATCTTCTGGGTTTCCCATAAATATATGCTGAGTAGACTCTAAATAGAGTGCTGCTTGGATAACGTCTTTCTCGATAAACGCTTCAGTTAACTCTACAGTGATCCCAGAGCCTTCAAATGTCTTTGGTTCTGGTCCCATATTACATCCAACAAGTAAAAAAACAAAGCTTAATATAACTGTGGTAAAAATTTTTTTCATTTTAATTTATCCTCATTTATTAATGCCGTTTTATCATTTATCACTTAATGTTACAAGCCTATAAAAATAAAGAGCCTGCTTCGATTTTATATCGCATGCAAGATTTCTCTATTTTTTTATTTAAATGTCCGTTTTAATCAAACACTTTATTAAGAGGGCTTTAAAGTATCATTAAATTATCGAATCGTAGAACCGGCTTTAATCACTTTATCTTTTATTGGTGCGCTATCAAAGATTCTTACATTTCTTTCAACGATGGTATCATTAGGAATAATAGCTCTTTTGGCAATAATGTTAATGCCACTATATAATAAATCAGGTTTTTCGACATTTCTAGTGTAATTATTGCCAGCACCAATCACGACATGGGTGCCAATTTTAACTTTTTTATCAATGATAGATTTTTCAATTAAGGTATTTTCGCCAATTTTTGTGTTCGAGAATATTACACTATCTTTGACAACAGCCCCTTTACCGACATAGACTCCAGGTGAAAGAATTGAGTTGATTACAGTCCCTTCAATCACCGACCCATTAGATATTAAGGAGTTGGTTATTTTAGCATTTTGTCCAATTCTAACTGGCGGCATTTCTTCACTTCTAGTATATATTTTCCAGTCATCTTCATAAAGGTCTAAAACCGCTTCACCACCATGAAGAAGATCAAGGCTGGTTTCCAAATAGGAATCAATTGTACCCACGTCTTTCCAATAACCTTCAAACCCAAACGAAACGACTTTATAGTCTTCTTTTTCAATCATTCTTGGGATAATATGTTTACCAAAATCGAGTTCACTATCATGGGTATTTTCTAATACATCATAGAGAGTTTCAGCAGTAAAAACGTAGATCCCCATCGATGCTTTATTGGATTTTGGGTTTCTTGGCTTTTCTTCAAAACCAATAATCCGGTTATCATTATCTGTTTCTAAGATACCAAAACGATTTGCCTCTTCAAGTGGAACTGTAGTCGTCGCAATCGTTAATTCAGCGCCGGAGTTAATATGTGCTTTAATCATTTTCTTGTAGTTCATTTTATAGATATGGTCGCCAGAAAGAATTAAGATATATTTAGCTTCTCTACGTTTCACAAAAGATAAATTCTTATAAACAGCATCAGCCGTACCTTCATACCATTTACTATGGGGTTGAAGCAGTGTTATGGCACTATCACGTCTATCAAGATCCCAAGGTTTACCTGAACCGATATGTTCATTTAAAGATAAGGGCATGTATTGGGTTAAGATCGCAATATCATAAATACCAGAATTACTACAATTAGATAATGTAAAATCAATAATCCTAAACTTACCAGCAAAAGGCATCGCTGGTTTACTTCTAATTTCACTTAAGAGGTCAAGTCTTGAACCTTTTCCTCCTGCCAAAATTAACGCTAATGTTTCCATAAAATTCCCTCTTTCTATTTATTCATAATATTTTTATATAGGTTTAAATACTTATTGCCCATGTCAGTTAAAGAAAAGTCCTGATTCATCGCATGTGTTTGTAAGATTCTAAACACATATTGATTATTAATATAAAGATTCACAGCCATAATAAGTGTATCTTTAAACTCATGGGCGTTATAGTTTGCAAAACTAAACCCATTACCTTCATTGGTGTATTTGTTGTAAGGAATAACGGTGTCTTTAAGGCCACCTGTTTCTCTAACCACAGGCAGAGTTCCATAACGCATCGCAATCATTTGAGATAGACCGCATGGTTCAAATTGACTTGGCATCATTAATAAATCACTGGCGGCATATAACTTATGGGCAAGGCTATTAGAAAACCCGATATAAGTGTATACACGATTAGGGTATTTTAAAGCCAAGTCTCTAAAGAAATTTTCATATTTTTCTTCGCCACTACCTAAAAAGACAAAATTCGCATTGGTCGCTGTGATAGCCTCTTCTAAAGTCGCCATCATTAAATCAATCCCTTTTTGAGAAACCATTCTCCCAATATAACAGACAAGGGGTATGTTTACTAATTGGTCTAGTCCTAATTGTTTAAGAAGCAGTTGTTTGTTCTCTTTTTTTCCGGAAACAAATCGTTTTTCATTATATTTAAAAGGAATATGAATATCTGTCTCAGGGTTATAAACCTCATCATCAATCCCATTTAAGATACCGTATAAATCATTACAGCGGTCTTTCAAAGAACCATTTAGTGTTTGTCCAAAGTATTCGGTCTGAATTTCATTTTTATAGGTTTCACTGACGGTAGTAATATAATCAACGGATAAAATGGCACTCTTTAAAAAGTTAAAATTATTAAAATGAATATAATTATAATCAAAAGGAAGATTAAGTAATTTATAGGTATCGATTGAAAAAGCACCTTGGTATTGTAGGTTATGAATGGAAAGAATTGTTTTAATGTTGGTATAAAGGGGGTTTAGTCTATAAGTTGTATTTAATAAATAAGGCACCAAACCAGCTTGCCAATCATTGATATGAATGATATCAAACTTCGTTTTAGATAGTTCAATGTATTCTAAAATGCTAAAGTTAAATAACATGAATCTTTCGTTATCATCCATATAGCCATAGAGGGCATCTCTTTGGTAAAAATGATGATCAACAAACACATAGTTAACATTATCACTAGAATAGCCAATATAGCTAACTTGAGTGGATAATTCCCCCATTTTAATTTTTCTTTTGCCTAAATTCATGGTATGATAATTAGCTAGATTAACAGAACTATATAAGGGCGTGATGACGGTTATATTCTCTTGTTTGGCGATTTCTTTAGGTAAAGAACCGGCAATATCGGCAAGACCGCCTGTTTTTGAAAAAGGAAATACTTCACTTGCGGCAAACAATATATTTAGATTACGCTTCATAAATACCCCTCCTTAATTAATTATAACTTAAAGTAACCGTTTACACAAGATAAGAAAACGGTTAAATTAAGGCTTTATTGTCAATTTAAATTGTAATTGAAAATTGGTTGTGATATAATCACTATAGTTATTTAAGTGAGGGATAATAATGGCAAAATACTATAATAAATTGCAACCAAAACTCAAACCTTGGCCGTTCATCGTGATAGGTGCGATTTTATTGGCATTTGTACTTTTAGTGGTGCTTTTGACACCATCTAAGCATGAAAGATTTTACAATACTTATACGACAAATGGGGCAGATATTACAAAAGAGCACCCCTTTGTAGAGATTAGTTACAAAACCTTGATGAAGAAAATTGATAGTGAAGAAAAACTAATTGTTTATTTTGGTTATGCTTCATGTAAAGATTGTTTAAGTGAGATCAAGTATTACGAAAATGAATTTATAACACAAGGCGTTAATGAATTTATTACATCTATTTATTACGTTGATGTAACTAAACTATCATCAGCACAGCTGACCGCATTTAATACAGCTCATCAAGTCGATTTATCAGATTCACCAGATTTAGTCTATTTTGAAAATAAAGTGGTTGTATATGAACGTTCTGATTATAGTAGTTCAGATCCAACTGTACCAGCAGCTCAACAAATTAGAAACTTTTACAAGGCTATTAAAAATAAACACTAAAAGCACATTCTAAGTGCTTTTTTATGAGAAGGGGTACTTAAGCATGTTTTTAACTATTAAGAATAATATCCAAAATAAAATAGAAGCTGTTTATGGCATAGAAACCACTGTAGAAGCTTCAAAGTATGCCGGTAGTGACCTAGCAATGCCACTATTTAATCTTGCTAAAAAGACTTCAAAACCAATTATGGAGTTAGCCAGTGAGATTAAACTACTCTTAAAAGAAGAACCATTTATCAAAGAAACTTTCTTTGAACGTGGTTTTTTAAACATTGTTTTAGATAGAAAAACATTTGCCCTACAAGTTCTAGATGAAATTGAATCAACAAAAGATTCTTACGGATCCTTACCATCCAATGGTAAAACCGTTGTAATCGATTATTCAAGCCCAAATATCGCTAAAAGTTTTAGTGTAGGGCATTTAAGAAGTACGGTTATTGGTGCTTCATTATATAAGATTTATGAAAAAATGGGTTATAAGGCTATTGGCGTTAACCATTTGGGTGATTGGGGAACTCAATTTGGAAAAATGATTGTAGCTTATGATAAATGGGGGAATGAAGAAGGCTTATTAGAAAGACCGATTGATTATCTCCAAAGTCTATATGTGAAGTTTCATGAAGCTTCTAAAGAAGACCCAACGCTTGAGGATAAAGCGCGAGAAGTCTTTAAACAATTAGAAGATGGCGACCAACGTGTTACAAAAATGTGGGAGAAATTTCGGGAACAATCATTAACCGAGTTTAAGTTAATGTATGAATTATTAGGGGTTTCGTTTGATAATTATCAAGGGGAAGCATTTTATAACGATAAGATGGATAGAATCGTTATGATTCTAGAAGATAAGAAACTGTTAGAAGAAGATGAAGGTGCCATGATTGTTAGACTTGACAATTTTGACATGCCACCTGCACTCATCAAACGTACGGATGGGGCAACACTTTATATGACCCGCGACTTAGCCGCTCTATTATACCGCCACGAAAATTATCATTTTGATAAAATGTTGTATGTGGTTGGTAATGAGCAGAAACTTCACTTTAGACAACTTAAAACAGTCTCTGATCTAATGGGATATAATTTTGATATCACCCATGTCAATTTTGGATTAGTTTTAATGGATGGGAAGAAAATGACCACTAGGGGTGGTAAAGTGGTTAGATTATATGATGTGATTGAAACTGCGGTTGAACTTGCCCAAGAGGCAATTGAACAAAAGAACCCCAACTTAAAGAATAAACAAGAAGTTGCTAAAGCGGTTGGTGTTGGCGCAGTAATCTTTAATGACTTAAAGAATGATCGTAATTTAGACATTGACTTTGATTTAGAAAACATGGTTTCGTTTGAAGGCTTTACAGGTCCTTACCTCCAATATAGTAGCGTTAGAATTTATTCGTTGTTAAAGGGGTCTCAAAAAGGGACTAAGAAGAATTTAGATGTCTATGAGGATGATTTAGCATTTAAGTTAGTTGTTATTTTGAGCCAGTTCTCACAAACCTTAGATAAGGCGTTAACTGAAAATGGGCCACAACATATTTCTAGATATCTGTTAAGTTTAGCTCAAACGTTTAATCAATTTTATGGCGCCCACCGAATTATTGTTGAAGATGCCAAAACCTTGTCAGCGAACATTCATTTGATTGGTGCGGTTAGAACCGTTTTAAATGAAGGTATGAGACTACTAGGCATGCAAGTTTTGAATGAGATGTAACTATGGAAAATAAAAACAAATCAAAGCGTAAAATAATCGGAAACATCATCTTTTTAATCGTTGTCTTAATTGTATTAGGCATATTACTATTTAGTTTAAACGATATTAATGAGATTTGGTCAATTATAACAAGTTCCAGTGTCCCATTATTACTATTGGCCTTAGGGTTATCTTTAGTCTTTATGTTTTTGACAAACTCATCAATCCAACTTATCACAAGTGGTGTCGGTGGTAACATCAGTTATAAAGATGGAATCCATATCGCAAATACGGAATACTTGTTTAATGCGATCACGCCATTTGCTTCAGGTGGTCAACCAATCCAAGCCTATTACTTCATGAAAAAAGGCTTATCTGGTGATCAAACCATGAGTGTTTTGACCTCTAACTTTATTATTTATCAGGCCGTATCAACCTTACTCGGAACCGTAGGCATAATTATTTATTTTAGTGCGGTTAAAGCGAGTATATCCGGTTATGCCTGGTTAATATTTATTGGATACTTTATTAATACCTTAATATTAGTTGGTGCTGTATTAATGGCCACAGTAAAAGGCTTTAGAAATCTTTTAAGAAGTATCTTTAGAGGGTTAGGAAAAATTAAGTTTTTAAACAAATCAATGACTAAATTAGAAAAGAAATCATTTGGTTTTGTGGAAAGATTTCAAATCGAAACAAAAAAATTATTTAAACGAAAACGGGTATTATTTGGGGCGAGTGGATTAAGATTATTAAGCTTACTGGTTGTTAATAGTATTCCAATCGTGGTGTTTACTGCCTTACAAATAACAATCGATCCGAAAGATTATTTATTTATTATTATGATGACTGCGTTCGCGACTACATTTACACTGTGGATTCCAACCCCTGGTGCATCTGGCGGTGTGGAATGGGCATTTACAGTCTTGTTTACTGGGATTATTGCCCCACAACCTGTGGTTATCGCTGCGCTGTTAATATGGCGTGTATTAACTTATTATGTTGGAATTGTTTCTGGATTTAGTTCTTATGTTTATATAAGAAAGGAACGTGTTTAAGTTGAGAGTAGGAATATTTTCTGATGCCTATAAACCATTAGTAAGTGGTGTGACAACAAGTCTTCAAATGCTTGTTGAAGGTCTTAAACAACAAGGTCATGAAGTGTTTGTCATCACTGTTTCGGCAAAAGGCGGGAAAGCGTATGATCAAGAGCATCCTTATGTCTATCGTATTAAAGGGATGCCAATTCCTAAAAAGGGCTTGACCTCTTATCGTTTTGTCAGAAACTCAAAGAAACACTTAAAGTATATTGAAGCATTGAACTTAGATGTTATTCATGTTCATAGTGAATTTACGATTGGAAGTGTTGCGATAAAAGTTAAAAAGAAATTAGATATTCCAATGGTATTTACGGTTCATACCATGTATGAAGAGTATTTGTTTTATGTTTCTAAGTTTTTATCCAAACTATTTAGAAAAACATTTATGAAGATGTTAAAAAAATTAATGTCTAAATTTATCTTAAACAGTGAAGTCACGCTAGCCCCATCGACTAAAATTAAAGATTTAATGTTAAGCTATGGTATTGATGGAAACTATAAAATAGTCCCAACAGGCATTGATTTAAGTAAGTTTAAGAAATCGAATTATAAAGCAGAAGAGATTAAAAACTTAAAAGATTCTTTAGGCATTAAAGAAAATGAATTTGTCTGCTTATTCATTGGTAGAGTCAGTAGTGAGAAATCAATAGATGTACTAGTAGACGGGTTTAATCAAGCTAACAATGACAACATGAAGTTCTTAATTGTTGGTGATGGACCAGGAATGGGTAAACTAGCAGATCAAATCAAGAAGTGTAAACTTAAGGATAAAGTCATTCTTACAGGGATGATTCCTTGGGAGAGTGTTGGGTTATATTATCAGTTAGGGGATTGTTTCTTAAATGCGAGTATCTCAGAAACCCAAGGACTAACTTATATAGAAGCACTTGCAGCAGAACTCCCTTTAGTGGTAAAATACGATAAGGTGTTAGAAGCAGTCGTTGAAGATAACTTTAATGGCTTATTCTTTAAAGATAACAGTGAACTACCTAACTTACTAAACAAGATTTATCAAAACCCGGAATTATTAACTGAGTTAAAGAAAAACACTTTAAAATCAGTAAAGAAGTATTCCCGTGAAGTGTATGCAGAAAATGCGATTAAGGCATATACTGAAGCAATTGAAATAAATAAAACAAAGAAATTAAATATGTGAGTTTTTTAACTCACAACTTGCCCGAGTGTTGAAATTGGTAAACAAACTTGACTCAAAATCAAGCGCCTAATAAGCTTGCCGGTTCGAGTCCGGCCTCGGGCACCACAATTGTCTGTACCTTGTTTTACCCCTTTTTTAATAAATTTAAGCGAGTTTTAGGGGAAAAATCATGTTAAAACGATAAAAAACGCAAAAAAAGATGAATTTCTGACTTTAAAAAATCAGGTTCATCTTTTTTTTGTTGTTTTAATCAAAAGTGCTCGACCGGAGTTTAATGTAAACGTCAATTATTAACACCCAATTTAGGTTTTTTCGATATTTTTAACAATTAAATTTAGCTGATTAGAAACGATGATGTCTTGAGTTTCTTTTAAAATACTTTAAACTGTACATACTTTGAGTTGTCGTTATTAATTTTATGTTGATAAGGTTTATTACAATAGCCCCACTCGCATAAACTAGCATATGCAGTATAATAATGTGTCTACCATGTCAAGGACTAATAAAATAAAGCGAATAACTGCTATTGACAAAAACACCAAAATCGACTAAAATGATATTGAATTGCAAATTAGACGAAAAGAGGGCGTGCGTATGTATGTGAAAAGACATATGGAATCTGTTATAGACAATGCTTTGAAACAATATAAGACGGTATTATTAACCGGACCCAGACAAGTTGGTAAAACAAGTCTTTTAAAACATAAGTATGATAAAAATTATGAATATTTAACCTTTGATGATATTAATCAATTAAGGTTGGCTACAGAAGATCCAATTTTATTTATGCAACAACATAAAGATAAAACGATTTTTGATGAAGTTCAGTATGTTCCCACACTTTTTCCAACCATCAAGCTTGAAATCGATAAATATGATATTTATGGAAGATATTTAATGACAGGCTCGCAAGCATTCCACCTCATGAAAAATATTACAGAATCATTGGCTGGAAGAATTGCTATTAGAGAATTATTAGGACTATCACTTAGAGAAAAATTTGATATTAATTTTACAAAGCCATTTTTAAGTGAACGGTCATACTTTGATGAACGAAAAAGTCATTTAAAAAAATATGATCAACTTTGGTATCATATTCATAGAGGATCGTTTCCAAGACTTATTGATGAAAACATGGATTGGGAAGCATTCATGAGCGACTATGTAAAAACTTATATTGGAAGAGATGTGCGTGATATTGTCAATGTTGGCGATGAATTGGCATTTTCTAAATTTATGATAGCTGTTGCTGCAAGAAGTGGTGAAATGCTTATCTATAGTCATATTGCCGATGAAACAGGTGTGTCGGTGAATACTATTAAAAGATGGGTATCAATATTGGTAACTTCAGGATTGGTTTATCTTCTAGAGCCATATAATAGCAATATTCTTAACAGAATTGTTAAGACACCTAAATTATATTTTTTAGATACAGGATTACTTGCATATTTAACAAGATGGACATCAGCAGAAGCATTAAAAAACGGGGCCAGAGCTGGTCATGTATTTGAAACATTTATCATGTCAGAAATTATCAAATCATATAAAAATGCTGGGTATATTAATCTTCCTTTCTCTTATTATCGTGACAAAGAAAAAAATGAAATTGATTTGATTATTGAAAAGGACGATGTTTTATATCCTATTGAAATAAAAATGACAGCAAATCCGCAAAAAAGAATGGTTACAGCCTTTGCTCAATTAGATAAATTACCTCATAAAAAAAGAGGACTTGGTGCTATTATATGTCAATATGAACACATGATTTACATTAAAGACGATGTTGTCTCAATACCAGTAGAGTATATCTAATATTTAAGTCAAAGACATGATAAAGGATAAAATGTAGGTATGAAAAGAAGGTAGAAACTATGGAATTAAACTTATTAACATGGTCAAAAGTGAGTTTCATACTATTTGTTTTATCAGCAATATTTTATTTAATTTTTATTTGTTCTTATGGACAACTAGCATCAAGTGATTACTATTTTGTATTTTAAAGTCGTGGTTTCTATCAAAGTTTGTAGTTGTTTTGCTATTATGTTCAATAATCCTTTATATTGTTCATCTTAAATAAATATATATGATAGATTAAATGCTAATTTAAGACAACATTTATACTAGAAATGAAATTGTATTTGGCTTAGTTAACTAATTTATGATAAAATGAAACTAGTAAAAATAGGCGGTGGAATTATGAATATATTAAACGAATTAATTAAAGAGACGAGTAAAATCGATTTTAAGTTTCCTAAATCATTTGATCAACTTATGAATAGTAAGTATTATGATTATGACAAATTTGAATGGTTTTTATATTATGTATTCAAAATGGATGGTTCAAGCGTTCAAAAAGTGGGCAAAAAAGGACAAGGTGATGGTGGTGCAGATTTAATCGTTTCTAGTAAAATAACCGATGGTGAATATAGAAGAATTGGCATCCAAGCAAAATATTGGAAGAATAAAGTAGGTTCAGGCCCAATTAATCAATTAGCAAGTGCAAAAAATCGTCATGATTTAACGGATCTTTGGATTGTTACAACATCTGATTTAACAACTGACGCAAAAGAAATTGCAGAAGCACTAGATATTAAGATTTTACGTGGTGCTGATGTCAAAAATTTAATAGAACACGTAAAATCTATATATGAAAAAGAAATAGAAACAAATGGTCAATCTTCAATCGAGTTTTTAGAAGAGGACATTAAGCCAAAATTTGAAAAGACAAAAAAAGTTGAAGTATCAGATGAAGATGAAAAAGATTTACCAATCGTTAAAGCATTTAAAGAGCTAAGAACAGAATTAGCAAAAAAACACAAAATCTATCCATTATATATGGTTTATAATAACGCTATGATAGATGATGTGATAAAAGAGAATCCTAAAACAAAGGAAGAACTGTTAAAGATTAAAGGTTTTGGTCAACAAAAAGTGGATTTATTTGGAGAAGACATTTTAAAATTACTAAATTCAAATCAAGAGAAAACAAATACAATTTCATTAGACAAAGAACAAGAACTGTATGAAAAGCTAATTGTGGAAAGAATAAGGATTGCTAAATTTAATAAATTAACAGAATCTGATGTTTACACAGATCAAGTAGCTAAGAACCTGTCTAAGATGAAGCCAAGAACAAAAGAGCATTTAGAAAAAATATATGGTTTTAACAAGAAAAACATAGATATATTTGGTGAATATTTAATTAATTTTATCTCAAAAAATGTATAATTTGAAATTGTTGAATAAAACTTAGATAATGAAGCCTTAATTTCTTATGGAAGTTAGGGCTTTTAATATATAAATATAAGGGTAAACTTGAATTAATATTAGGCTATTTTAGGAGATAAACATGAAAAATATTAAAATCATAATTTTTAATATAGACAATACACGAGTTGTTGATTCTTGTGAAAAATACGTTTTAAATATGCCTTTGATCTAACTGGTGTTTCTATTAATTTGGAATTAATAGAAAAACTATCTAAAATAGATAAAGACCTATGGACTACTGGAGTCTATGATTCAATACAAGTTTCAAAGGATAAAATACCTTTAAAAAATTTGAGATATTATTAAACAAACATAGCATTAACAACGATGATATAACTAAAACCGAATGAATTATTCATGTAAGGATTTTTTAAAGGAATTTATCTTACGAACATTCTGAAAACATTCTAAGATATTTAAAATATAAAGGAATAGCTAAGCAATAATATTGACCTAGTTTCGCATTGACATTCACAGAATATGTGGATTAATGATAAAGTAATAGAAAAATAGTCTTATAAGTATAAAAAAAAGATAAACACTGTGCAGTATTCAACAATAAAGGGTAAAATAAAGTACGGACAAGACAAAACAGACTTGAATGACTCCAATGTGAGTCTTTTTTGTTACAGGACTTGAAATACAGTGCATAAAATGGTAAAATATGCACTGTAAAAGGAGTGTATACTATGAGAATATTTGATTATTCGTTTCTTAAAAATAAACCAATTCCAGTAAATACGGTTAATCTCCTAACCACAGTTGAAAAACTGACAATCGATAGAAGAACCTTGATAGATTCGTATCCCAAACTTTTTAAAGAATTAACAAAGATAGCAATTGTTCAATCAATCATATCATCAAATGCTATTGAAGGTATCGTAACAACGGATGAACGTATTAAGGATCTTTTGAATGGATCTGTGTCACCGATGAATTATAATGAGAATGATATTTTAGGGTATAAAGATGTCATTGACCTCATACATAATAACTACAATGAATACTCATTTTCAGAAGAGCAAATTCTTGCTTTTCATCAATTATTATTATCATATGAACGTCCATCTTATGCTGGAAAGTATAAATCCTCCGATAATGTTATTCTAGAGATTTCTAAGAATGGCACAAGAAGTGTTCGTTTTAGACCGACACCAGCAAATGAGACACCATTCGCAATGGAACAAATGATATTAGCATATATGGATGCTAGAGATGATTCAAGTATCAATCAATTATTACTGATTCCATGTGTTATTTTAGATTTTTTATCAATCCACCCTTTTTCAGACGGAAATGGTAGAATGAGTAGATTACTCAGCTTACTATTGCTCTATAAAAATGGTGTTAACATTGGAAAATATATCTCATTTGAAAACCAAATTAACTTATACAAAAAGGAGTATTATCAGGCGCTCAAACTATCTTCAGATAACTGGGGTAATAATACGAATGATTATTATCCGTTCATCAATCATTTTCTTGTCACATTAATTCGTTGTTATAATGAACTAGACAAACGAACCAGTATCCTTTCATCAAAGGTTACAAATAAGAAAGAGCGTATAAAACTGACCATTGAAAAAAGTTTGGTACCCATAAGTCGAAAAGACCTAATGGATTTATGGCCGGACATTGCTGTTGATACTATTAAAAAAGTACTCGTTGAGCTTCAAAACGAAGGTGTTATTCAAAAGATTGGTAAGTTCAAAGACGCGAAATATAAGAAAATATGATAAAATACAGTGCATTATTATCGTGAAAATGCACTGTAAAAGAAGTATTTATGATCGTAATAAGAGATATGGTTGAAAAGGATTGCGTACAAAAAAGGTAAACACTGTGCAGTATTCAAAAGTATTGTGTAAAATAAGGTACTGATAAGACAAATTAATCTTTGATTGCTAACGAGTATTAGTTTCCCACTGTTCCTATAATGAGTATGTTGCCGTTGGCGTTCACAATAGTGATTTGCAATAAAATATTGAAAGTTCATGACTCATTATCGGAAGATGATGGGTTTTTTCCTTTAGCAATGGTGTGGTACCAAACTTCAATAATGTTTCATAAAACAGGGGTAATGTAGTTCCAAACGTTCAATTTATTAAAAGCATACAGAAATTTAATCACGTAGTATAAATGTCAAATGTAGTATAAATAATGTTAAAAAAATGATAAAATATACTAAATAGAGTAATCAGATTTTAATAAGTGTCAATATGGGAGTTGTTAGCATTTGGAAATAGAAAAAGTTGATATAATGGAAAACAAAATATTACTCATTGATAAGAGTCTCCTTGAGATTCTTTTAAGTGATAGAACAACATCGAAAAACATACTTTGGTGCACAGATAATTACGTCAATTATGGTATGGGGTACAGTTATCTTGAACAAATTAGAATTGAACTTATCACTGGAAAAAGAGGCAATGTGATCAAGCCTAGAGTTCGAAAAACTAAAAAAGAGCAAAAATCAAGAATTAAAAACAAAGCAGAAGTTTTCACTTCTTCATGGGCTTGTAATCATCAGAATAATTACATTGATAAACTTTGGTTTAGTCGTGACAATGTATTCAATACAGAAGTATGTAACGGTTGGGAAGTTATCTATGACAAGGTCAGTTTTGAGAAAATTGATAAAACATGGATTGATTACGTTAACGATAAAAGATTAGAAGTGTCATGTGGTGAAGCACCTTATATAGTGAGTAGATATGATACTGTGACGGGCAACATTATAGAACCAATTCAACGAATCGGCATCTTAGATAGGAAAATACGAGTTATAAATGAAAATGCAGATAATGCTGAATGGTTTTCATGGGTAAAAAAAGCATATCAGTCAGTGTATGGATATGAATGGCAAGGAGACAGTTTACTAATAGCGAGAGAAAATTTACTTTATACATTTATAGACTACTATTATGAGAAGTTTAAATCATTGCCATCAATTCAAGAACAAATTGAAATTTCTGAAATAATTTCATGGAATTTTTGGCAAATGGATGGGTTAAAAGGTGTAGTACCAATGAGTTGCAATAATGAAAAAATAATCCAGGTTAATTTATTTGGAGAAGAAGTTACAACTCAATGTGAAGGTTGTAGACAAGCTAGCATAAGTAAACATAATGGGATTTATTGTCATATAAAAGAATGGACAGATAACAAAGGCAAATCCAAAATACACAGATATATCGATTTATTTGATAAAGGAGTGATTTAAGAAATGAGTTATTTTAAAGATACATTCGCATATAAAATGATTTATATCTTTGGAATTTCTGATGTCGATCATAAGGGTCTCTTAAAAATTGGGGAAGCTACTGTTAATACTCACAAAAACTATGCATTATTGGAAGATGACTCTATTGAGTTGGTTAATGCTGCTAAAGAAAGAATTGACTCATACACAAAAACAGCTGGAATATCTTATGAAGTGCTGTATACAACAATTGCCGTTGATAATAAAGGAAATCTTTTTAGAGACTATGCTGTTCATGAAGTATTATCTAGATCAAACATAAAAAGGGCAAATCTTCATGGTGCTACAGAGTGGTTTAAGGCAGACTTGGCAACTGCAAAGAAGGCTATTAATGCTGTAAAATTAGGAAAAAGTTCTTTAGATAATAAAGATATTACTAAAGGGAAAACACCAATTATTTTCCGTCCTGAACAAAAGGCTGCAATTAAAGAAACTATAAGCAAATTTACAAAAAATGGTGTACTAAAAGATACAAACGAACAGTTTTTATGGAATGCCAAGATGCGTTTTGGGAAAACACTATCAGCCTTACAAGTAGTTCGTGAACTCAAATTCAAAAAAACAATTATAATTACTCATAGACCGGTTGTAAAACATAGTTGGTTTGAAGATTTTGGAAAGATATTTTTCGATTTAGAAAATCATATTGATTTTGGATCAAAGACATTGGGAAAAACACTTAATGATCTTGAAAAATTTGTATCAAACAATACTAAACAGTACATTTATTTTGCTTCCATCCAAGATTTGAGAGGTTCTAAATTAGTAAATGGTAAATTTGATAAAAATACTGAGCTTTTTGAGATAGACTGGGATTTTATCATCATAGACGAAGCACACGAAGGGACTCAAACTGATTTAGGTGATGATGTAGTTACTCTCTTACAATCTAAGGGTAAATCCACAAAAACATTGTTTTTATCTGGAACCCCCTTTAACTTGTTAAGTGGTTTAGGAAAACAAAAATTTGATAAGAGTGAAATATATACTTGGGATTATGTCATGGAGCAACAAGCAAAATATGATTGGGCTTTAAAACACTTTGGTGACTCTAATCCTTATGAATCATTACCAAAACTAAACATATTTACATATAATTTAGAGGATAATTTTAAAAATAAGGCATATATTGATATTGAAGATAAAGCCTTTAAGTTTACTGAGTTCTTTAGAATATGGACAGGAAATCCTGAAATTGATAAGGAAAAACCGGGTCAAACTATCAACATTGGTAATTTTGTCCATGAAAATGATGTTAAAGCTTTTTTAGATTTGTTAGCAACTGAAGGAAAACATAATTATCCTTTTTCAAATGTTGAGTATAGAAATAATTTTAGACATACATTATGGATGGTTCCTGGTGTAAAAGAAGCTAAAGCACTTTCAAAAATGTTGAAGGATCATAAAATATTCGGATCTGGTGGTTTTAAAATTGTCAACGTTGCCGGTGATGGTGATGAAGAAGAAAAGTATGATGATGCTCTTAAAAAAGTCGAGGAAGCAATTACTGAAAAGCCAGAAGAAAGTAGAACAATCACTATATCATGCGGTAAGTTAACAACTGGTGTCACTGTACCAGCGTGGACTGCTGTTTTGATGCTGTCTGGATCATCTTCAACATCCGCAAGCTCTTATTTGCAAACTATATTTAGAGTTCAAAGTCCAGCAAATATTGGTGGCAAAATGAAGACAGATTGCTTCGTTTTTGATTTTGCGCCAGATAGAACACTCAAAATGATTGCTGAAGCAGGTCAGCTCTCAGTAAAAAAAGGTGCAGTCAATGATAGTAAGAAATTAATGGGTGATTTTTTAAACTTTTGTCCTGTAATAGGGATTTCTGGTTCAAAAATGAGTGTTTATAACACTGAAAATATGCTAGTTCAATTAAAAAGAGCAATGATTGATCGTGTAGCACGTAATGGATTCGATGATAGAAATTTATACAATGATAATCTACTAAAATTAGATGAGTTAGAGATTAAGAAATTTCAAGATTTAAAAAAGATATTAAAAGCAAGTAATGCTAATAAAAATGATAGTAATATTGTTGTAAATGAACAAGGACTTGATGTTGAAATTTATGAAGTAAGAGAAGATGAATTAGAAAAGAAAAAGCATAAAGATTTAACTGATGAAGAAAAGAAAAAACTAGCCGAACGAAAAAAGATGTTAAAAGATAGATCTGCAGCGATATCAATTTTACGTGGAATTGCTATTAGAATTCCTTTAATGGTATATGGAGCAAACTTATCAATAGATGAGGATATAGGTGTTCATAATTTCACTACAATTGTTGATGATAAATCTTGGGTTGAATTTATGCCAAAAGATGTGACAAAAGAAATGTTTAATGACTTTTCCAAGTATTTTGATAATGAAGTTTTTGTTGAAGCTGGTAAAAAAATTAGACTTCAAGCTAAAGCGGCTGACGAACTTCAAGTTATTGAAAGGGTTGAAGCGATATCAAATCTTTTTTCATCATTTAAGAACCCTGATAGAGAAACAGTACTTACGCCTTGGAAAGTCGTAAATATGCATATGGGAACTTGTATAGGTGGATATGTTTTCTATGATGATAAGTTTGAAAATCAAATTGTAGTAGATGAAAATACTACAGCACGAAAAACTGAAAATAAGCTTGTCTTCAATGAAGTATTCTCAAAAAGTTCAAAGATTTTAGATATCAATTCAAAAACAGGACTATATCCACTCTTTACAGCATTTAGTATGTATCAAACAATTAGAGATAAGGGTTATAGAAAAAACACAATCGATTTATGGAAAGATGTTTTAAAAGAGAACATATTTGTAATATGTAGAACTAAAATGGCGTCATTAATCACAAAACGTACACTCAGAGGATTCAATACTGACACTGATATCAAGACCAATGTAATTGTTTATGAAGATTTTATTGATGATATGAAAAAATACTATAGCAATGACTATGAGGAAGTTGTCAAACATATTGTTAATAATAAAACTTGGAATGTAAAGGATGGTAAAGAAATGAAATTCAATGCAGTAGTAGGTAACCCCCCATACCAAAGCGATGCAAAGCAACAAATTTATACAGATTTTTATCTTACAGCACGCAAACTCGGGGATGTAGTTTCTTTAATATTTCCTGTTGGGTGGCAAGAGCCTAAATCTGCTAATAATTTGGCAAAATTGAATACGGCACAGATCAAACAGGACAAACAAATAGTGTTTATAGATAATCGTCAAAATGTTTTTCCTGGAATTTCCGGTGCTGAGTGGACAAACTTTATTTTGTGGAAAAAAGGATATGACAATGAATTGGATGGAGCACAGTTGGTGTATACAAACGGGGCCAATCCAGTTGAAAAAGTGTTGTTAATAAACAAATCAGACATAGAAAAACCCAATGAGATTAATGAACTCGCTAAAACTGTACAATCCAGTCAAGGGTTTGTTAGTATTCAAACAATTACATCTGTGCGTAAACCATATGGTTTGAGCACAGATGTATTGAAAGAATATAAAAAATATGGATTGCCACCAATTCAAGATTCTAAATTAGCAGATAGCGATTATGAACTTTGGACAGGAGGAAGAGGTGGAAGAGTTATTAAGTATGTTCCAAAAGATTATCCTTTTCCTAGTGTTGGTAAAGCGCTAAATAAATACAAAGTTTTCGTACCATACGCATGGGGAAATTGGTCTAAAGGGGCAGGTTTAGGCGGAGCATATTCTGATATTATAATTGCTGGACCTGGAGTTGCTACAACAGAAACATGGTTGGAATCTGGATGTTTTGATTCAATTGATGTAGCATATAAACACGCAAAGTATCTCATGACTAGATTTTTAAGAGCTTTATTATATGTGAATAAGTTTTCTCAACATTCCACTACTGCATGGGGAGCAATTCCAATTCAAGATTACTCAGAAGAATGGTGGAATCAATCGATTGATGTCATTGATAATAGATTAATGGAAAAATATAGAATTAGTTCTACAGTAAGAGACTTTGTTTTTAAAAACATTCAAAAAAAGAGTGAGAAAAATATAATAAAATGATTTTGTTAGATGCAAAAGATCACTTTCTCTCACGTGTCCTACAGTGTTTCCCAATGTGTCATATAAAAGGTATGTTAAAGGACTTTAGGACACATTCCATTACAACCCTATAAAAATTCGTGTTATTTGTTAGTCCTATTGTACCAAATTTGTCTTGTTGCCAGGACTCTTAAAGTAAACGCTTCATAGGGCAAGTGTGAGCGCTGTGGTGGCATTGGTGAGGAAGTACACCATCAAACAAGATTAACAGTAGATAATGTAAATGATACTATCATTAGTTTGAATCAAGATAACTTAGAACTTTTTTGTAAGGAATGTCATAACGAGGAACATGGAAGGTTCAAAAAGAGTAATCAAAGCTTTGACTCTGATGGTAATTTTATAGGATAATGCTAAAATTACTCTAAGGAGTGAGCAATTTGAAAAAGTATGATAAAAATTATTATGAAAAATATGCTAAAATTATATTATCAAAAATTGTAGATTCACACTATTCAAAATTAACTCATAAAGACAGACCAGATCTTCAAGATCTAGAAAAAAACAAGTATGGTGTAGAAGTAACAAGAGGAATAAGTGAAAATGAAGGGAATTTCTATTCGTTTTTAAATGATAATATGGGTGAAGGAAAAGATAAAGAAAAATTACTTTCTATAGCTAATAAAAGAAAACTCGATCCTTGGATAAGCCAAGGAGACGGCTTTACAGCATATTCCATTTCTCATGGATTACAAGATGTAAACAGTTATAAGAAAGATACAATTACATATATTGAGAAAAAAATGATTAAATTAAACAAAAATTATTCGCTTTTTAATTCTAATGAATTATTTATTTTTTTAAATTTCAGCTACAACAAAAGAGATATTGAAGAAATTATCAAAAAAGTTAACTTTGAAAAATATGATAAAATATTTGATAAAATTTATTTATTAAGCTACGATACTTTATTTGAATACAATAGAAATAAAAACAGCATAGAAGAATATACTATTTCTCATGAAGATTTATTCCAAACTAAAAGATTAGCACAATCCCCTCATTCAGATTAAATTCTCAAATCTTAGGGGGTGCCGCATGGGTGGGGCTTTAAAAAACACAAGACAGAAATTTTGAAAATATGATTTTTGGATATTAGTATCAGAATGGGGCTGATTAAATGTTTGATTTAATTAAAAAAATGAGAATCAAGAATGGGTTATCTCAGAAGGATGTTGCTGATTACCTCGGTATCTCCTTAAATCAATATAGAAAGAATGAGAATGAGCCTCATCATTTTTTGTCAATTCATATGTTGAGACTCTCTCAATTATTTAATTGTTCTATTTCCGAATTGTATAAATACGAAGAAAATAAATTTATATATAACAACAATCCTGAATATGCCAACTTTCCAAGCTTAGAATATGAAGAAAATTTTGATGATCTAATAGATGAAAATGGTAATATCACGATTTATAAATATAGATCATTTGATCAATATATACCGGATAATATTCTAGAGAATAGATTTTTTATGCCCTATGTAAAAGATGTAAATGATCCATTTGAAGGCATATCTTATTTCTCTAAAAATAAAATTAACTCTGTTATGTATGCAAAATTTGACACATTGGCTGTTGGATCTTTTTCACTAATAAATAATAATCCTGTTATGTGGACACATTACTCTGAAGAATATACTGGAGTTTGCTTTGAAATTTCAGTTAACATCAAGGAATTAAGAGAAAAAGGTTATATCATTGGAAGAGTGAAGTATCCAGATAAGATTAATTTTTCATCTATAAATAGTACTGATGAAGTAACATTAAAAAGAATTTATCAGGATCATAGTATTGTTAATTCGATATTTAGAAAAAATAGATATTGGTCATTTGAAGAAGAAATCAGAATTATTAAGCAAATCAAACATTCAATATTAATGGACAATACTACTGCATTGTATCATAGCAACGGAAATGTAGGTAAGGCAATAAATCCTATTAATTATCTTGAGCCATTCAAGATAACCAAAATTATTATTGGAAAAAATATCAGTAAAATAAACCTTACAAAACTTATGTCATGGACTAAGAGGAAAAGAATACCACTATACTGTACATACATTGATTTGCATAACTATGAAATCAAAATTGAAAAAAGATAATAAACAATAGTTTTAAATTAGCATAATTAAAGAGTCACATCACGTGACTTTTTTGCATTTGAAGGTGTATATACATTGATTTGACACATTTGTAGTTCTAGAAAATGGTCATTAAAGCGGCAAATATACATGCAATTTTATATCTTTTGAGTGATATATATAGATAACCTAATGAAGGTTAGAAGGAGGAAGTACCAAATGACTAAATGTATTATTACAGGAAAAGAAATAATTGGTGATGGAAATAATGCTGCACCGATTGCTGATGTAGTAATGAAGCAAACATAAATGTAGTAATTCCTTATCGCAGATTCTTAGTATACGAAACACTTCTTTATATATTGACTATAAGGAGGTGTTTTTTTAAAAAAGATATAAATTGAAAGCCACTCAATTATCTATTAAAAATGGAATACGTTTACATAAAAATTATTGAGTTATTTGCTATACTCTTAACAAGAAAAGGTGTAATATAGTTAGGTAACTAAGTAATTAAGGAGAAAGACAATGGATAACAAAGTATATATTAAAGAATTTTTCATTCTAACCAATAAATTAAAACGCTTGTTAGATACGAAACATCAAAAGAATGGATTACATTCGGGACAAGCTAGAATTTTGATCTATTTATATAAAAATAAAGAAAAAGAAGTATTTCAAAAAGATATCGAAAACACCTTTCAAATTAGAGGTGGTTCTGTAACGGGTATTATTGATAGTCTAACTAAACATGATTATATTAAACGGGTCAGTTTAAAATTGGATAAAAGAAAAAGAAAGATTGTGTTAACGGACAAGGGTGAAACCTTTGCCAAACATGGGGTTGATACGAATGTTTATATGGAAAATAAGTTAAACAATCTAATGGATGAAACAGAAAAATCTGTTTTTGAAGCTGTATTAATGAAGATTAATCATTGGATTGATGCGGAGGAACAAAATGAGAAAACTAACTAAATATTTTAATACAGTTAAAAAAGATTTAATAATGGTTCCTTTTTTAATTTTTATTGAAGTAATATTTGAAATTTTAATCCCTGTTTTTATGGGAAAATTAATTGATGATGGGATTAAGGCAACTGATGCTTTAGGTAGTGCTGCCCCTAATCAAAACATTATATTAATGTATGGGGGATTAATGATTCTTTCAGCAGTCATTGCCTTAATATTTGGGATTCTGGTAACAAAAAAGGTTTCTAAAGTGTCAACTGAGTTTGGACATAACTTAAGACAAGCTCAATTTGAAAAGATTCAGTCATATTCATTTGAAAATATTGATAACTTTAAAACCTCAAGCCTTATCACAAGAATGACTTTAGATGTTAATACGATTCAACAAACAACGAATATGACATTAAGGGTTGCCTTAAGAGCCCCTTCGATGTTTTTATTCTCAATTATTAGTATTAGTATATTTGCCGGATGGTTGGCAGCGGTGTTTGTCATTGTAATACCTATCTTACTATTTGGATTTTATATTATCTTATCAAAGGCATACCGTTATTTTGTCCAAATGTTCGATAAAATTGATAACTTAAACCTGGTTATACAAGAAGATTTAATCGGGATTAGAACCGTTAAATCTTTTGTTAGAGAAGACTATGAAATTGACCGTTTTAATAGTGCTGTTGATGATGTTAGAAAAATAGGGATTACGGCAGAAAAAATAACCATTTGGAATAGACCTTTAATGCAGTTTTCCATTGGCTTAAGTTTTGTCTTAATTGGCTGGTTTGGTTCCCAGTTAATGGTATTTGGTAATTTAACTGAAGGTCAGTTTGCCAATACCATTACCTATGTAAACCAAGTGTTATTTAGTTTAATGATGATCAGTCATGTCTTCTTAATGTTTGCGATGTCAAGGGCAGCTATGGAAAGAATTACTGAAGTTTTAGAAGAAGAACCATTACTCGTAGAATCAAATAATCCTGTAAATGAAATTAAGGACGGCTCTTTTGAATTTGAGAATGTTGGGTTTAAATACGGAAAACTTGATAATAAACCAGTACTCTCTAATGTTAATTTAGATGTACCAAGTGGTTCATTTGTGGGTATATTTGGATCAACTGGAACCGGTAAATCAACTTTAGTTCAACTACTATCAAGGTTATATGATACAACAGAAGGAACTATTTATGTTGGCGGAAAAGATATTAAAAATTATAGTTTAGAAACCTTAAGAAAAGACATTATCTTAGTTCTCCAAAAGAATGTCTTATTTAGTGGAACGGTTAAAGACAATATCTTATGGGGTAAAAAGGATGCATCAGACGAAGAAGTCATAGAAGCTTTAAAGAGTGCTCAAGCTTATGATTTTGTGATGTCAATGGAAAAAGGATTAGATTCTTGGATTGAACAAGGTGGGGTTAACGTCAGTGGTGGACAGCGCCAAAGACTAACGATTGCCAGAGCATTAATTGGAAACCCTAAAATCTTAATCTTAGATGATTCAACCAGTGCGGTTGATACCAAGACTGATTCTAAAATTAGAACGGCCCTTAAAAACCACTCACCAAATATGACAAAAGTAGTTATTTCACAAAGATTATCTTCACTTGAAGATGCAGATATCATTATATTAATGGATGAAAACGGAATTAATTCAGTTGGGTCACATGAAGATTTATACCAAAACAATAAAATGTATAAAACTATTTATGATGCCCAATCTAGATCAAAGGAGGTCGAAGAATAATGCAAAAAAAACAGCTAAGAGCAAAAAAAGGCACATTCAAAAGACTTCTAGGACTTGTGTTTAGATTAAATAAAGTAAGTATTATATTAGTTGTCCTATTTATGTTAATAGCAACATTTGCGAACGTTGGCGGAATGTCAATGGTTCAAAATGTATTAGCAGAAGCAGGTAACATGGCTGAAACGGGTAGTACTGATTTTAGTCAAATTATAATCTATATAGGAATTATGATAGCATTCTTCTTAATCAATATGACGTTCAGTTATACGTATTTAAGAATTATGGTTAATGTTGGACAAAACTCGTTACTTCATATTAGAGGTGGATTATTTAGCCATATGATTGATTTACCACTTAGGTATTTTGATACCAACAAACATGGTGACATTATGAGCCGTTATACCAACGACGTCGATGCCACTAGACAAATGATTGGTCAAAGCTTACCTAACCTTATTAGTTCTTTACTATTAATGTTAGGTTACTTAGTCGCAATGATTGTTACATCATGGCAGTTATCCATATTTACCGTATTCTTTGCTGGTGTTCTTGTGTTATCCACAAGAATGATTGCGAGAGGCTCTAAAAAATACTTTGTTGCTCAACAAAGGAACGTTGGGGCATTAAACGGGTATGTTGAAGAGATGATTGAAGGTCAAAAAGTGGTTAAAGTATTTAGACATGAAGAAGAAGCTATAAAAGACTTTTCAAAACTCAACAGACAAGTTGCCGACTCCGCACGTATCTCTATGAGTAGAAGTGGTATGTTAATTCCTATTACGATTAATGTAGGATTCTTAGGATTCTCCGTAACAGCAATTATTGGCGGGATTATGGCAATTAATAATTTGTTAACTGTCCCGCAGCTAGTCGCTTACTTACTATTCACTAGACAGTTTATGGGCCCAGTTAACCAAATGGGTCAACAATTAAACTTTGTTCAAATGGCTTTGGCTGGTTCTAGTAGAGTATTTGAAGTCATGGATTTAGAAAAAGAAGTTGATGAAGGTCATATTACCCTTGTTAACGCAACCTATAATGAACAAGGCGAACTAGTTGAAACAAATGATTCAACCAGTATATGGGCTTGGAAAAACGGGAATGCACTAACCTTAGTAAACGGGGATGTAAGATTAGAAAATGTAGATTTCGGTTATACAAATAAAAAACTGGTTTTAAAAAATATTTCAGTGTTTGCGAAACCTGGTCAAAAGATTGCTTTTGTAGGATCTACTGGTGCGGGTAAAACAACCATCACCAACCTGATTAATAGATTCTATGAGATCAATAGTGGGGTTATTACATTTGATGGAATTGATATTAAAGATATTAAGAAATCTTCTTTAAGAAGATCCTTAGGGATTGTCTTACAAGACACCCATTTATTCCAAACTACCGTAAGAGAAAACATTAGATATGGTAACTTAAATGCCAGTGATGAAGCGGTAATTGAGGCAGCTAAACTTGCTAACGCCCATGAATTTATCTTAAAACTCCCTGAAGGTTATGATACAGTTATTACAGGAGACGGGTCGAATCTATCTCAAGGTCAAAGACAACTTATTTCTATCGCAAGAGCTGCGATATCCAATCCCCCTGTCTTAATCTTAGATGAGGCAACCTCATCTATAGATACCTATACAGAAAGATTAATTCAAAATGGTATGGATAGATTAATGGAAGGTAGAACTGTGTTTGTGATAGCCCATAGACTATCGACCATTAAGAACTCTAAGGCTATTATTATCTTAGAAGATGGTAACATTGTCGAACGTGGTAAACATAGTGATTTAATTGATTTAAAAGGAACTTATTATCAACTTTATACAGGTGCCTTTGAATTAGAATAATAAATACAAATCAGATAAAGATTAAACCTCTAATCGCATTCATGTTATAATATTAACAGATGCGCTATAAGAGGTTTTTTTCTTTAAACACATGTAGAACTAATGATGTGATTTGGGTAGGCTAAACTATAAAAAAGATTGATATTTTAATTTTAACGTGATACAGTTGTTTAGAGGTAGCGCTTTCGATTATCAATATACAGAGTTGACAATTCCTATCATAAATTAGAAAATAAGGGAGGTTGATCATCTTGATTCTAAATGTTGCGATAGTAGAAGATGATGCTGAGAGTGTAAAACTATTAAAAAGTTATTTCATAAGATATCAAAGAGAAAATCAAAATATTGCTTTTGAATTTTATATTTTTGATGATGGCGTAAAGATAATAAGCAATTTTAAACCAATTTATGACATTATTTTATTAGACATAGAAATGGAAATTACTGATGGTTTAAGAACTGCAGAAATCATAAGGGAGACCGACCAAAAAGTAATTATTATATTTGTTACAAATATGCCACAATATGCAATTAAAGGCTATTCTGTTAACGCAACGAACTATTTACTAAAACCACTACCATATTTTGCTTTTTCAGAAGAAATCAGTAAATCAATTGAACGCATTAAGCGAGAAAAACAAAATAAAAATATTATTATTAAAACTGAAAATTGTATTAAAAAAATTGATAGTGATGAAATATTATTTATTGAAAGTATCAAACATGATTTAATTATTCATACGGAACAAGATTTTTTTGAAATAAGGGATACATTAAAAAAATATGAAGATATCCTACAAGATTATAATTTTAATCGAGCTAATAACTCTTATCTCATTAACTTAAAACATGTTAAAGGTGTAGAACAAGATTTTGCATTAGTAGGCAATCATAAATTAAAAATTGCTCGCTCAAAAAAGAAACAATTTATGGAACATTTGGTTAATTATTTAGGTGAAAAAGTATGATAATTTTAAGCAATAGTGCAGAAGTTATGTTAAACACGCCAAGAATTTACGCCTCAATAGCACAATTTTTAACGGTGTTTTTTTACATTAAGTATAGTTCAAAAAAGTATAGTAATAATATAACAATTGGTATTTCAATCATTTCTTTAATTGTTTTTGTGTTATTTCATCATTGGGCATTGACTTGGCCACTAGATTTATGGATTTTTGGGATGTTTCTTTCATTCGTTTTAATGTTCTTAAATGTGTTTTTATTGACAAAATACAGTGTATTAGTATCTTCTTATATTACCATATTAGCTTTTATCATATCTGAACTCGTTGCCTCGATAACTTGGCAATTGGAATACTTTTTAATTGTGAATAATTTTAATGATTTTGTGAATGTTTTAGTATATAGTCCGTTAAAATTATACAACTACAATTTATCTATTTCGATTATCATGATAATAATGTATGCTTTGTTCTTTGCGCTATTAAATCCGTTTGAAAAGAGATACCAGCATAATCTAAAGGGATTTGACGTGAAAATTAATGATTTAATGACTGCTATCGTAACTGCAATATTAGTATTCTCGATTTCAAACTTTAGTTTTTTAAATATTAACTCGCCAATTTCATCAACTGGAGCCATGGAAATATTCTATATTCGAACCTTGGTTAATCTAGTAGGGTTTATCTTACTGTATTCACTTAGAGAACATAATTATAGTGCCCAAAAAACGTTAGAAGTAGATTTAATGAAAAGAATGTTAGACAATCAATATAATCAATATCAAGTATCTATGAAATCAATTGATACTATTAATCGTAAATACCACGATTTAAAACATTATATAGAATTGATCAAGAATGAGCTTGATTATGAAAAGAAAATTGCACATATTACGGAATTTGAAAACTCAATCAAGTCAGTTGAAAACACGTATCAGACTAACAATCGAGAAATAGATGTTATTATAAACAGTAAAGAAGAAAGTTTAAGAGAAAATAATATTAATATTACGGTTGTGGCAAATGCTGAGAAACTTAATTTTATTTCTACGATTGATATAGTGTCAATCTTCAGTAATGCTATTGATAATGCTATTGATAGTTTAAAATTAGTCAAAGATAATAATAAACGTTTATTGAAGTTAGCAATAGTAGAAGAAAAAGGATTTATTATCATTAAAATGGAAAACTACTATGAAACTCAGATTAAAATTGACAAAGGTCGATTTTTGACAACAAAACTTGACGATACATATCACGGTTATGGAATTAGAAGTATGCAACATGCTGTTGAAAAATACAATGGTATGTTGACCATTGACACAAAAAATAATTGGTTTACCGTAGTAATTGCTATACCACTCCCTACACAATAATAGAATCAATAAATATTTCGAAAGAAGATTATATTCCAAAAAAGTATGATTCACTGTAACGAAATTTATTTTCACATATTATGATAAAATTTGAATATAAAATGAAACTTGGGGGGATTGAAAATGGAAAATAATATTAATAGAGACAGCAAAGTATGAGACAAATGAAAAAATCATTTAATGTAATCTTTTTGATCTGTATACTTGTTGGTTGCACACAAGGATTACCCCAATTAAACACACCTACAAATTTTATTATCGAAGATGATTTAATTACATTCACTGAAGTTACAGATGCTACTAATTATATTATTTTAATTAATAATGAGGAAATTTTCATTACTGAATGCTCTTATAAACTTAATGATCCAGGTATTTACTCTGTTAAAGTTAAAGCACAAGCTAATGGATATAAGGATTCACCGTATACCAAAGAGATCACATATTTAGTTGCAGAAACCAATCATAATTTTGGCTTTGTTTATAGTTTGAAGTCAAATATGGACTTAACTATTTATGATATAACACTAACCAATCCAATACTTGAATTAAGTAATATCGACAGTGGCTATATTGTGTACTCAAATAATTCAATTAAAATTAAGCAAGAATACTTGCACACATTAACACTAGGTAAACATGATTATGTATTAAAAATAAACGGATTTTCATATGAGATTGAAATACATATAATTGATTCTGAAGACCCTTACTTGATGATATACAGTAATTATTACTTTGATCAATCACGTGATATGATTATAAGGTTTGACACATTTGACAGTAAAGTTGGTGTGTCGGGGATTTCTCTTACTGAAGATAATTTTACCTTAACAGATGATAAGGTTATTGTTAATAAAGACTTTATTCAAAAATACTTTGAAGAAAACCCCAATATCAATATGTATATCTTAACGATTCATTTTGAAAAAGGGAACAATATTAATCTAGCTAGAATATGGTTACATAAAACTATGATAGATTAAGACCAATAGAATAATAAGGGAACATAACCAAATAAAATTATTATCGTTTGATAAAAAGAAAAGCCACTTTGGTATTTCAAGGAGGTTTTTTTTAGATAATTGTAGTATGTTAACAAGTAACTATACCTCAATTATGAAAATTTTAAAAAGTATTAATTATGACAATTAACTATTAATAAAACCCATTTGATAAAAATACAAGTCAATTAACAATAATGGATTGAAATTAAATAATTATTTTCTTTAAGTAACTTATTGTGTAAACTGCAAAGTATGCAAAAAAAAATACCATTTATGGAAAAAAGCACTTTAAAAATTGGTAACATGTTATGATAAATTCATAAATAAAAGGGCTTTCATAAAAAATTAATAAAAGTGAAACTCTACATAAGGAGTATGTTGAGTGAAATATCAAAAAATAATTGAACAAATGACTTTAGAGGAAAAAGCAAGTTTGACATCTGGTCATGATTTTTGGCAAACCCAAGATATTGAAAGATTTGGGATTCCTAAAATGTTTCTTGCCGATGGACCTCACGGGGTTAGAAAGCAAGCTGCAGCTGCAGATCATTTAGGCCTAAATGAAAGTATAAAAGCAACTTGTTATCCACCAGCTGTCTCTCTAGCAAACACATGGAACACAGAATTAGTAGAAAAAGTAGGACAAGCTTTAGGCAAAGAGGTCGTATCTCAAAAAGTTAATGTCTTGTTAGGGCCAGGAACGAATATTAAAAGAAATCCATTATGTGGAAGAAACTTTGAATATTACAGTGAAGATCCTTATTTGTCAGGTAAAATGGCATCTGCACAAATAAGAGGGATTCAATCAAATGGAATATCAGCATGTGTTAAACATTTTGCAGCCAATAATCAAGAAGAAAGAAGATTGGTTATTGATTCTGTGATAGACGAAAGAACATTAAGGGAAATATATTTAACACCATTTGAAATGGCTGTTAAAGAAGGGAAAGTAAGCACGCTGATGTCAGCATACAATAAAGTTAATGGAACTTTCGCCAATGAAAATATGCATTTATTAAGAACAATACTTCGGGAAGATTGGGGTTTTGAAGGGCTTATTGTTACCGATTGGGGAGGTAATAACGATCGCATTAATGGATTAATTGCTGGTAATGATTTAGAGATGCCAGGTAATGGCGGTGATACAGATCGAGAAATTATTGAAGCAATTAATAACAAATCATTAGACGAAAAATATCTAGATGAAGCGGTTAATAGAATCTTATCAATTAATGAATCGACTGCACAAGCTATAAATAATTATCAAAAAGATGTTGACTTAGAAAAAAATCATCAAGTTGCTTATGAAGCTGCACAAGAAGCGATAATTTTATTGCAAAACAAAAATAATATATTACCTTTAAATGAAAAAGATAAAGTTTGCATCATCGGTGAATTTGCAGAAAATCCACGTTATCAAGGCGCTGGATCATCACTTGTGAATCCAACTAAATTAGACATAACATTAGATTTTATTGATAAGTATCCACTTAATTATATAGGTTATGTAAAAGGCTTTAAACGTTATGGTAAAAAAAGCAAGAAACTTCTAAAAGAAGCTATTAAACTAGCTGAAAAATCAGATGTTATTATTCTCTATTTAGGGTTAGATGAAATTACTGAAGTAGAAGGTTTAGATCGCTTGAATATGAAGTTACCTAAAAATCAATTAACTCTAGTGGATGAACTCAGTGAATTAGGTAAAAAAATAGTTGTAGTATTATCATCAGGATCGGCGATTGAAATTCCTTTTACAGATAAAGTAGATGGCATTATTCATGGTTATTTGTTGGGTCAATCAAATGCAAAAGCAATATTAGATGTAATAACGGGTAAAGTTAATCCGTCAGGGAGATTATCGGAAACTATTCCCTTTGATTATGAAGATATTCCTTCAGCACCTTACTTTCCAGGAAAAGAATTAACAGTAGAATATCGTGAAGGGTTGTATGTTGGTTATCGCTATTTTGATAAAGTTGATATGGATGTATTATATCCATTTGGGTTTGGTTTGTCTTACACAACCTTCAGTTATAATGATTTAATTATTACTGATAATGGTATCACATTAAACGTAACCAATACCGGTAATTACGACGGAAGTGAAGTTGTTCAACTTTATATAGGTCTAGATAATAGTAATTTATATCGTGTAAAAAAAGAATTAAAAGGATTTAAAAAGGTTTTTCTAAAAAAAGGTGAAACTAAACAGGTTCATATACCTTTTGATGAATATACATTTAGATACTTTGACGTTGAAAAAGACAATTATTTAATTGAAGAAGGAACTTATCAAATATATGTTGGTAAAAATGTTAATGAGATAGTCTTAACAGGTGAAATTAAAGTAAATGGTGTTAAAACATATCGTAATGAAATGATTCCTTCCTATTATTCAGGTGATATTAAATCAATTCAACTTGAAGAATTTGAAAATTTACTCAAACATAAAGCGCCGGATTCAAAACGAAAATATATCAAAAAGAATCGAATACTCGTTGATTATAATACAACTGTAGCAGAATTGAGATATGCAAAAGGATGGACAGGTAGACTGTTTGCCTGGGGGATTACAGTGATTCCTAAAATACTAAAATTTTTTGGAAAAAAACAACTTTCAAACACGATTTATATGGGAATGTACCACCAACCAATGCGAGGAATATCAAGAATGACAAACGGTATGATTAACTGGGAACAATTAAAGGGTTTATTAATTATGTTCAACGGCAAATTTTTCAGAGGTTTTAAAACATTTATAAAAGCCGGAAGAAATAAACGTAGACGACTAAAAGCACAAAGGTAGGAATAAGACAATGGACTATAGTATTGAAGTAGAAGAAATAAATTCCTTAAAACGGTTAAACAAATATTATGAAAATGAGAAATACCGTATTAATTATTATGTTTCATTACAAGCTGCAAAAAATAAAAAAAAGTTAAAGAAAGCAAATCACGAAGAAAAAACTAAAATTAATGAAAGAAATATTCAAGCAGAACTTAAAAAAGTAAAAAAATTAGAAACGCTTGAAAAAACATACAAGGAAAATAGTCATCGAATTGAGAAACTAGCTAAACAAGCTTTACAAAAGGTTGAGACTAAAGCAGAAAAACAAAACAGAATTAATAAAATTAAAGCCTTGAAAAAATCCAGAAAAGAACTAATTAAAGAACAAAAAGTACAATTATCTAATTATTCTGAAAGTGATTTTGAATATATACTTATTAAAAATAATATTAGTAATATTAAATTTAATGTCAACACAAAAATTGAAAACTTAATGCAAAATATCACATTTAAAAAAACTGAAAAAATAATAATTAGTATTATTAAACTTTTAAAAACAATTCATTACTTTTTCTTTTCTATTTGGAAAAAAATTAAAATGAAACATCCAGGGGTTGCACAGTTTCTTGTATTTTTTATGATTAGTAATGGTGTTACGCTATTACAACTAGCTTTAATGCCAATGTTTAAATCGATTTTTAATGAAACTAATATGATAAATATTAACTTACTGTGGGGGCGTATAGGTAATAATTTTGATGGAACTCCTTATTATATGTTTAATTATCCAAAAGGTCCCATCATTGATGGAACTGGTGGCGGTTTAGCTTATTTTATGGCAGTTCAAGTGACATTAGCCATCGCTCAAATTATTAATTTCTTTACACAAAGAAAAATTACCTTCAAATCAGATAGTAATGCTTGGGTTGCGGCAGTATGGTATTTTGCTGCTTATATTGCGATAACATTAATTGCAGCAGCCGCACAAGGTTTCTATAAAGCGCCAATTTATAATTTATTCATGAATACTTTTAACATGGGAAGCGGTGGCGAACTTATTGCTGACTTTATCACTATGATTATTAATAGCGCTATATCATTTTGGGTATTTTTCCCAATATTCAAAGTAATCTTTAAACAAAAAAATGAAAATAAATAATTGGATTAAAAAGGGAACAATCATGGATAGAAAATATATTACATTTGCAATACCATCCTATAATTCACAAGATTATCTATCTAATTGTATTGAATCCATCGTTGGATTGGGCGAAGAAGTTGAAGTTATTGTTATTAATGATGGATCAAAAGATAATACCCTCAAAATAGCATTAGATTACCAAAAGAAATATCCAAATATCATTCGAATTATTGATAAAGAAAATGGAGGGCATGGATCAGGAGTGAATGCAGGAATCGAAAAAGCAACAGGATTATATTATAAAGTTGTTGATTCGGATGATTGGTTGGATGAAGAAACAGGGAAATTGTTATTAGAACAGGTAAAATCACATGAAACATTAAACATATTACCAGACTTATACATCTTGGACTTCATCTATGAACGAGCAACTGATAATACGAGTTATATAAGAACTTATCAAGAAAATTTTCCAAATAACGTCATATTCGAATGGAATGACCTAAAAAAACCTTTTCTATTTTCAAAAACATTATTGATGCATGCGTTAATGTTCAAAACATCAGTCTTAAAAGAAAGTGGTGTTAAATTGCCACACCATACATTTTATGTAGATAATTTGTTCTCATATACACCACTTTTTTACACAACTAAAATGTTTTATATGCCTAAAGTGATTTATCACTATCATATTGGTAGAGAAGATCAATCTGTTAACATTGATAATATTGTAAAACGGTATGATCAACAAATTAAAGTAATGCGTTTATTATTAAGTGAAGTTAGCTATAAAGAAATCATTAAACTTCCAAAAAAACAAAAGAGGTATATTAAGCAATTTCTACAGGCTATCATGATTATTACTCAGATGTTCACAACTGGCAATAATACAAAAGAAAGAAAAATTGCACTAAAAAGTTTATGGAAAGATTTAAAGAAAAGCGATAAAAAAATGTATAACTTTTTAAGGTATCGTTCTTATAATGTGCTTGTGAATTACTTACCGTGGGAATTTAAAGGTTGGATTATGACTAAAGGCTATCTAAAACTAGCTAAAAAGATTAAGTTAGGGTGATATCATGTATGATTATTTAGTTGTAGGTGCAGGACTATATGGTTCAATTTTCGCTTATGAAGCTCATAAAAAAGGTAAAAAAGTATTAGTCATTGACAAAAGAAATCATCTTGGCGGTAATTTATATACAAAAAAAATTGAAGGTATTAATGTTCATATTTATGGGGCACATATTTTTCATACCTCAAGTGAAACTGTTTGGCAATACATTAACCAGTTTTTATCGTTTAATAACTATATCAATAGTCCTTTAGCTAATTATAAAGGTGAAATTTACAATTTGCCCTTTAATATGAATACTTTTAGCAAAATGTGGGGTATTACTAAGCCCAGTGAGGCAAAACAGATTATTGAACAACAACGAAAAGATTATTATAAAGATAATCCTAAGAACTTAGAAGAACAAGCTATCAATTTAGTGGGAACTGATATTTATGAAAAACTTGTTAAGGGGTATACAGAAAAACAGTGGGGTAAATCTTGTCAAGAATTATTACCATATATTATTAAAAGATTACCAGTTAGATTTACCTATAATAACAATTATTTTAATGATAAATACCAAGGTATACCTGTGGGGGGGTATACACAGCTATTTGATCAATTACTTGAAGGAATCGATGTTATATTAAATGTCGATTATCTTAAGGATAAGGATAACTTTGATAAACTTGCTAAAAAGGTATTATATACCGGACCAATTGACTTATTTTATAATTATCAATTAGGAAAACTAGATTATCGTAGTTTATATTTTGAACAAAAAGTAGTAAATGTTGATAATTATCAAGGTAATGCAGTCATTAATTATACCGACAGAGAAACTCCTTATACCAGAATAATAGAACATAAACACTTTGAGTTTGTAGAGTCTAATAAAACGGTAATCACGAAAGAGTATCCATGTGATTATACAGGTGAAAATGAACCGTACTATCCAATTAATGATTCTAATAATAATCAAGTTTATGAATCTTATAACAAAAAAGCATCTCAAGAAACCAAGTATTTATTTGGGGGAAGATTAGCAGAATATAAGTATTATAATATGGATGATATTATTGAGAAGGTATTAATTTTAGTTCAAAATGAATTGGGATAACAGTAAATAAAACAATTTAATTATATAAAGAAAAAGATTAACAGTTGAATACAATCGTAAAGTAGGAGTGAAGTTATATGAAAATAAGAGATATTTGGAAGGGCACAGCCGTTAAGGTCTGGTTAATTGTCAGTGTATTGATACTAACAATAGTGATTACAGCATCAATAATTGGAACCCAAACGCCTTTCTTAAAAGGAACAGTTGATTCTGTTATGGGTGGACCGAAAAGAGTATTAGTATCAGGCAATCCTGAGGATTACATACGTTATGAAGCAGATTATACATCAAAGGCTGACACATTAAGAGCGGCCAATTTACTGAACGAACAAATTCTTGAAGAAGGTATTATTTTACTTAAAAATGAAGATAATTTATTGCCATTAAACGGTGTTGAAAAGATTACAGTATTCGGAAAAAACTCAACTAACCTAGTGTTAGGTGGATCTGGATCAAGTGCTGGGACAGGTTCTACAACCTCAATTGATTTATATAAAAGTTTAAGCAATGCTGGATTTGAATATAATCCAGTAGCTAAAGATTTTTTTAGTAGCAGTAAATCTGGATCAGGTAGACCAGCTGTGCCAGGCATGGGCACAATATTAACCGGTTATCCTATAGGTGAAACCCCAAAAACACTTTATCAAAATAACACAGCACTCAAAAATAGTTATAAAGATTTTAACGATTTAGCGATTGTTGTGATAACAAGAATGGGCGGAGAAGGTTATGATCTACCTCGTACAATGTTTTGGGATGGATCAAAGTATTCTAATTGGAGTGGAACAGAATTAATTCCTGGAGCAAGAAGTAAAGAAGATCACTATCTACAAATAGATCAGAATGAAACAGATTTGTTAAAAGAAGCAAACGATAATTTCCAAAATGTAGTTGTTTTAATTAACTCACCATCAACCATAGAGACAGGATTTTTAGTAGATCCAACACATTATGCTTATCAACCTAATGTTAAAGGTGCTTTATGGATTGGTACCCCTGGCGCAACTGGAGCGAATGCTATAGGTAAGATTTTAAAAGGGGAAATTAATCCAAGTGGAAGAACTTCAGACACCTATGCAGCTGATTTTAAAAAAGATCCAAGTTGGAATAATTTTGGGAACAACTTAGAAAACGATGGTAATAGGTACAGTGTCGATGGTAAAGAAAGAAATGCCTATTATGTTGAGTATGAAGAAGGGATTTATGTCGGATATCGGTACTATGAAACAAGAGGATTTACAGATGGTCAAGCATGGTACGATGAAAATGTTATTTATCCATTAGGATATGGTTTATCTTATACAACGTTTACTCAAGAAATAGGCAATACAAGTTTTATAGAAGATGGTACGATTTTAGCAGATGATGAAATTAATATTGATGTTAAAGTAACCAATACAGGAAATATCGCTGGTAAAGAAGTCGTACAAGTTTACTATACAGCACCCTATTATGATGGTGGTATTGAGAAAGCTCATGTTGTGTTAGTTGGCTTTGGTAAAACAGGTACGCTTCAACCAGGACAAAGTGAAACCTTAAGTATCAAATTTACAGTTAGAGATATGGCTTCATACGATTATAACGATGCCAATAACAACGATTTTAAAGGGTATGAAGTCGAAGAAGGCAAGTACATTATTAAATTAATGAATAACTCTAATACAGTTATTGAAGAAAAAGTAGTAGATGTTCCTCTTGGTGGGTATCAATATGAAAAAGACGAAGTAACTGGCACTGAAATAGTTAACTTGTTTGATGATGTTAGCAATCATGTTGATACTTACATGTCAAGACGTAATTGGGAAGGTACTTGGCCAACTAGACCTACAGTTGAAGATAGAGCGGTTGATAGTGATTTCATTGGTTTACTTAATTACCAATTAAATGATAGTCCTACCGACCCTTGGTATCAAAGTCAAATGCCGACCCAAAGTGATGTTGTTAATTCATTTAATGACACAACTATTAAATTATATGATTTAGTCGACAAAAGTTATGATGATTCGATGTGGGATGACTTGTTAGATCAATTAACCATTACACAAATGGTAACCTTAGTTTCACGCGGTAATTTTAAGACTATGAATATCGACAATATTGGTAAACCACTCACAACAGATCCGGATGGACCTAGTGGATTTGCAAACTTTATGGGAGATCCTTCTGTTTATGATACGGCTTATTATGCAAGTGGAGTTGTTTTAGGAGCAACTTGGAGCGAAGAACTAGCTTATAAGTTTGGTAAGATGATTGGAAATGAAGGTTTAATTGGGAATGAACGAGGCGATGGTATGCCTTATTCAGGTTGGTATGCACCAGCGGCAAATATTCACCGTTCCCAATTTGGAGGTAGAAACTTTGAATATTATTCAGAAGATGGTTTACTTTCAGGAAAGTTAGCTGCAAATATTATTAAAGGTGCAAAAGAAAAAGGCGTTTACACATATATAAAACATTTTGCCTTAAATGATCAAGAAACAAATCGTGATAATACTGGACTTATCACTTGGGCAAACGAACAAGCCATGCGTGAATTATATTTCAGACCTTTTGAATTAGCAGTTAAAGAAGGCAAAACAAATGCCATGATGTCAGCATTTAACCGAATTGGGACAACATGGGCTGGTGGTAGTTACCCATTATTAACAGCATTATTGCGTGATGAATGGGGTTTTAGAGGGATGGTTATTACAGATTTTAACCTGAAGACTTATATGAATACTGATCAAATGGTTAGAGCTGGTGGCGATATTAGTTTAAGTCCAAGTAAGAATTTTAGTGATACAACATCTCCTACTAGTGTAAGTGCATTACGACAGGCAACTAAGAATATTTTATATACTGTCGCGAATAGTAATGCGATGAATGGTTATGGTGAAGGGTTAGTTTATAAGTATACAATGCCAACATGGATTATTTTAGTGATTGTAATTAATGTTGGATTAGTAGTTATATTTGCTATTTGGGGAGTTTATGTCATAAGAAAGCAATATAAAAAGATACAAAAAGAGTTAATTAAACCGATGAGATCTTAATCATTTTAGATATAAACTCAAAAGTATATTCCTAAATTGTATATGAGTAGGAATAATTATCACTCAATGAATCAATTTGATGAATAAATAATAAAAATACGGGATCAAAAAAATAAAGAAAGGGGTGTGTTTTAAGTACAAATTTTTATAAAGTTAATATTTGTGCTTATTACACTAAAAAGAAATGAAAAAAAGTAGTAGATTGATCATTAGTTTAGTATTATCGGTAGTTATGGTTTTCGGTATGATAGCATGCGTTAATTCGAATGAAGATCCAGAACCACCGATAATCGTAAATCCACCAAAACCTGTAAATGAAGTTAAATCCATTACGATTTTATATGATGGTATGAAGGTAACGGGAGGTGTTTTATCTGTTGATTTAACTGAAGAGACTATACTATTGTCGGCTGATGTTAGAAAGACCGGAACCGTAGATAGTACAGTGTCATTTTCTAGCAGTGAACCATCAGTTGCTGAAATAGATGCTTCTTCAGGGAAAGTTGTTATTAAAAAGAAAGGTGAAACCATAATAACTGCAAATGCAGGGGATAAAAACCATTCAATTGCACTTATTATTGGTGATGAATTTGGAAGTGCAAAAGCGAAATATACTATTACAGTTATAGGCGGTACTTCCAATGTAACAAGTTCAGAAGCAGGAGTCCAGGTTACTTTAACGGCAGCTGTAAATGAATATGAACGTGATCATTTATCGTTTGTTGAATGGGAGTATTTGGATGCGGATAGTTTAGATAAAATTGATAACTTGTGGATTAATGGTAACAACTTTAGAATGCCATCAAGAAACATTTTAGTTAGAGCTATCTGTGAAGATAAACTCTATACACTTAATGTTGTAAATGGTACGGTTCACACAGCCTTCTCTGATTCGGAACCACTAGAATTAACAGGCACTGAAAATGGAGATGTTATGAAATATGACTTACCATTTAACACTGAAGTGACGCTAAAAGCTAATCAAGCTAAACCAGAAACAATGTTTGTAGGTTGGGATTATGAAATGACATTAAATAGAGTAGGAGAACTCGGCGTAGAAGAATATTCATTCACTATGCCAAGTGAAACTTTAACGGTTTTCGGTGTGTTTTCTGAAGTGAAACCGCTCGTGTTTGGCAGCGTTACTGCTGGATCCAGTAGATCAGTTATTACTGATGGGTATGTTGAAGGAGAAGTAGCACCTGACCCTGATTTAGAGGGGATGAATGGATATCGATTGGAATTTTCAGGAAATGCTGCAGCAAATGAAGTAGGGTACAAACTTGAAAACTTTACAAACAATCAAGGATTTTCTACTTTGAGATTTGGTTCACAAACAGTAAAAACTATATTTAAAAATAATCATGATACTCTACCAATTAGTGTAGAACTTTATACGACAATGTATTCTACGGTTAATGGAACAGGCGTAGTTACGATTGAACCTGGTGAAACTAAAACAGTGTTATTCGTGGCTTCAGTTGGTTTCCATAATCCAAGTTTTGGATTTGCTCTTCGTGAGAGCTTAACAGGTGCATCAACAGATAAGGTTCTTTTGGATGTTGTTTTCCAAACAGCAGATACTTATCCAAGTGGAGACCCCCAATTTAGAGTAGTAGATGGGGAATACGTTAAGTTGGTATCTCGTCACCCAAGTGCACCAGACTTTCCTGCAGGAACAGGCATTAGAAATGATGCTTATTTACCAGGGCCTGGGGTTACAAACACTTATGAAAATGCAACAAAAGCAACCGGAATTCCTTTTGGTGGACGCAGAAATGTAAATAACGATTATGGTATAACAAGTATTATTACCCGTTCAGCATATTTTGATTTCACAAAAGGCGGGTTACCTTACATATCTGCTAAACTAGCGAATTTACCTAAATTCGACTCAGAAAATCCAGAAATAACAATATATTTTAGAGTTATCAATACGAACCAGAATGAGGGAACATTCAAGTTTAATATTGGTACTGTTGAAAACCCTCACCTCGATTCAAATAAGGTATCTTATGATTTAGTGATAGAGGGAAATAGTTCTAGATTATTTGGAATCACTATTCCACGTGCGGAAGCGGATGAAGTATTCTTCAGTATAATTAAACCGATTAATGACTTCTCTGGAGCAGCAACAAATGGCGGAAATTACGATCATAACATCATCATACAAATGTTATTTAATAATAAGATAGGTGTTGAAGAATCGGAAATTATTGCAAAACCTTAATGGTTTTACATGATAATTCAAGGAGAAAAAAATGAAAAAACATCTAAAAAAATACAATAGATATATAAAAAAAATATTTGTACTTCTTTTAAGTATTGGAATATTGATTCCAGTCTTTTCTAACAGTATAAACGCTGAGGGGTATGTTGCTCCAAAGCCAAATGAATTTGGTAATTATTATACACCTGATTACAAATCTAAAGAAGAAGCGTTAGAAGCAGCTGATGCTCTTAATGAAGAAATTAGTGAAGAAGGGTTTGTTCTTCTGAAAAATGAAGATAATTCGCTTCCTTTAGGTGAAGGAGCTAACATTAGTATATTTGGTAAAAGTAGTGCCTCAATACTATATGGTTTATCAAGTAACTATGTCCATTTACGAGGAAATATGACTACTTTGCAACAATCATTGCAGGGGGCAGGTTTTCAAATCAACCCTACGTTAGTTAACTTTTATAACAATAATACTGCATCTGGAGAAGGCAGAGGTGCACAACCAACTAATGGAAGTAGAGTGTTTGGATATAAAACTGGAGAAACGCCACTAAATATGTACACTGATAATGTCAAAAACAGTTATCAAGAGTATAATGATGCAGCCATCGTTGTTTTTTCTCGTTCAAGTGGTGAAGGGTGGGATATGCCTCGTACCATGGAATGGAATGGTTTAAATTACACGTCTGGTGGTCGAGGACAACTGGTTCCAGGCGCACGTAGTATGACTGACCATTATTTGCAACTTGATGCAAACGAAGCTGAATTACTTAAACATGTTGGTGATAATTTTAATAAAGTGATTGTGGTATTTAATACACCGTCTCAATTTGAAACAGGATTTTTAGATGATCCAGGTCATTATGGTTATCATAAGAATATTAAAGGTGCTATATGGATGGGTTATCCTGGTAAAACGGGTATTATGGCACTTGGACGTATTTTAAACGGTGAAGTAAATCCATCTGGTAAGACCGTAGATACTTGGGCCAGAGATTTTAAGATGGACCCAACATGGCAAAATTTTTCGGATAATCGTGAATCAGCAGGTAACCAATATAGCAACATAAGTAGTAAATATGTTATATACAAAGAAGGTATTTATAGTGGTTATAGATATTATGAAACACGTGGATATACTGAAGGTGACTTTAGTTACTTAACAGACGGAACCGCAAATGCACCACATATTAATGGTACAACAACCACGCAATGGAATAATTGGTATGAAGCTCATGTCGTATATCCATTTGGATACGGTTTATCCTATACAACTTTTAATCAAGAAATTGTGTCAACCAATCTTGCTGACGGAGTATTGATCACTGAAAGTGACGTAATCACAATGTCTATAAAAGTGACGAATACAGGGGATGTAGCAGGCAAAGAAACTGTACAACTTTTCTATACAGCACCTTATAATCCTAATAACAGTGAGACTGCAATTGAAAAATCTAGTGTTGTATTAGGTGGATTTACAAAAACAAAATTATTAGAACCCGGTGAATCAGAAATAGTTACAGTTTCACTTAAAGTGAGAGAGATGGCTTCTTATGATTTTGATGATGCCAATAGTAATGGCTTTAAAGGTTATGAATTGGAAGCTGGCAATTATGAAATAAAGATAATGAATGATGCTCATGCTGTGATAGAATCAGTGACTTATAGTGTAGCTAGTCCTGGGATCAAATGTCAAAATGATGATACAACAGGCACTCCTGTAGTTAATCAATTTGACGATGTTAGTAATTATCTTACCAATTCAGTAGAAAACGGCGGGCAAAATGAAAAATACATGTCCCGCAGTGATTTTGCTGGAACTTTTCCAACTACTTCATTGAGAATTACGGCAACACCTGAACTGATTTCGAGTATTAATGCTTGGACTTCGGGCAATAAACCATCTGATGTAGGTCAACCTTGGTATATTGCAGAAGATCAGATGCCTGCGCCGTATGGGAATGACCAAGGTGATGTAAAATATGCTGATTTAATTGGAGCAGATTATAACGATCCTCTTTGGGATACATTTTTAAATCAGTTGTCTTTCGACACTATGAAACGACTTGTAGGATATGGAAGTTACAACTCAGGTATTAACTTACCAGAGTTAGGGATTACACAAGTCATTAATGCGGGCCAACCTGCTGGTTATATGAGTCTATTTAAGGGGATGGAAGGCCAAATATATGCATTTTTTGCTAGTGATGTTGTAACAGCTAGTACACACAATGAGGAACTTGCTTATCGTAAAGGTATTGCCATTGGTAATGAGGCATTATTTGGTACGGGTATTGATAAATCAAGATTCCCTGGTTGGTATGCACCAGCTGTAAATACACATCGTTCACCTTTCGGTGGTAGAAATGCGGATTATTTTTCTGAAGATGGTCTTGTTGGTGGAAAAATGGCTTCTCAAATTATCAAAGGTGCAATGGAAAAAGGTGTGTTTACTTTCTTAAAACACTTAGCGGTAAATGATCAAGAAGCAGATCGTGTTAGAATACTTACTTGGGCAAATGAGCAAAGCATGCGTGAAATTTATTTTAAACCATTTGAGATTTCTGTAAAAGAAGGAAAAACAACTGGAATAATGAGTGCGTTAAATCGTTTAGGTCCTACTTGGGTAGGCGGACACTATGGATTATTAACCAATGTGTTACGTAAGGAGTGGGGTTTTGTGGGTTCGGTTGTTACTGATAGTTATATCGGTTCCTATTCCTATGTGGATCAAATGATTCGTGCTGGTGGTAATTTATCTTTAGGTAATTCATTGACCGATAATGGATGGTTAAATCAAATTGATTCTGCAACCACAAGAACAGCACTTAGAAATGCAGTTCATAATATTTTGTATACACAAGTAAATAGTATGGCGATGAACACTGGTTATGCCACTCCACCTGCACCCATAAAAGAATATGTTGGTGGAGCACTTCCTTTTGGTGTTGTCGGAGGTTCGTACTCAGTTAATCTTGGTACAGCAACCATTAACCCTGATGCTTTTTTAGAAAGTTCAGTTGTACCAGATGATTCAGATATTAAGTATGCAATCAAAGAAGGGTATCAATTACCTAACGGTCTTACTTTAAGTGAAAATGGTATGTTAACAGGAACACCTATAGATGAAATCAACTCTTTCTCTTTTGTTATAGAAGCATCTTATGGTAGTTATGTGGTTGAAGCTTCGTATATGGTTAGCATCGTTAATTTAAGTGGTTCAATTATTTATCAAATGGATTCAAAGTTAGATTCATCTACCATAGGAAATGATTATCATGTTTCAGTGGCTAATGCAGAAATTTATAAACATGGAGCAACTCCTGAAGAAATAGAAAATTTCCCTAAAATTACTTATTCGTTGAAAAATGCAAGTAAACTTCCAGAGGGTCTTACACTCTCATTAGATGGTACTATCAGTGGAATCCCTTTAAAGGAATGTATTGATTATCCGTTCACTGTTGTTGCGAGTGCATTGGGATATAAAGATACTGAATTAACTTTTAATATAACTGTGTTTATTGATTTAGAGTTTTTTGGTAAAACCCTAGCAACGGGTAAAATTGGAACAGCATTTATCGATAAAGTGGTGCCAGTTAATAGTACCCAACAGGTTACATATTTACTTAAGGATCCACTGAGCTTACCTCAAGGATTGACTCTTACTGAAAGTGGAACGATTGTAGGTACTCCACTAAAAGCTATTACAGATGCAACCTTTATTATTATTGCATCAGCGGATTATTGTGAACCGGTTGAAGCAGAATATAAAATTACCATTGGCTTAGCATTTAATGAAATTATATTACCTGACGGAAAAGAAGACCAACAGTATTATACGACTGTTGATGCGGCACAAGGAGCAGCTGTTACTACGTATAGTATTAAAGAAGGAAGTTTGTTACCCGAAGGTTTGACATTAAGCGAAAATGGAACAATTACAGGTACCCCAACTAAAGCAGGAGTGTATAAGTTTACAGTTCTTGCAAATGCAACAGGTTTTGAAGGTGATGAAACTGAGTTAACTCTATATGTTGCTAATGCAGATATTATTGAACCTGCGCCAAAGGCAAATTATACAGGTGTGATAATCACAAGTGTTGTATCAGTCATTGTAGTAATTGTTATTGTTGGCGGGACAATTATCGTTAAGAAGAAAATGTAATAGAAACACAAAATAAATAAGTAAAGTAGTTGGAATATGGGAACTTAATTTAAAACCGTATTCCTCAACACTTTACAAATAAAAATAAGGAGAAAACATGAAAAATTTTATAACTAAAGTATTGTATATAATTAGTGCTCTAATTATAACTACCAGCTTGGTAGCATGTGGTCCATCAAATAATAATGATGATGACTCAAAACAAGGAAAAATTCAAACTTATGTAATGGAAGCTGAATATGTAGATCTATCAGATGTTAAAGGCGGAGGTCATTCAAATGAAGCTAGTGGTGTTGACGTTATTTATGGCGACGGGACAGAAACACAAAAAGAAGCTGGTTGGAGTAATGGGTATTTTATTGCCTTTACACATAAAGAAGGCGTTCAACTGAAATTTGTCTTCACTGCTTCAAAAGCTACAACTGGAGCAACTATAGTTTTAAGACTAGGTTCGGAAATGGGTGAGCTTACTTTCAATTCCTCTTCATTTTCTGTTAATCTTAATGGTCAAGAAATAGAATATGGAAATATGACGATAGCAAGTAATTCACCTTCATTGAGCGAGATGGTTTTCTATGATAAAACTATTGCGACAACTGCAGCCTTAAAAGAAGGAGAAAATGTTTTAACGTTAACCGTTCTTGCCAATGAATTAGCTGGTGGGACAACTGCTGGTCCAATAATTGATTGTGTCAAAATAACAACAAATGTGGAATTAGAATGGGTAGAATTAACTGATAACCCTGATCGAAGAGGAGAAATTTAGTAAGTACTTTTGTTAAAAACAACCGATAATCAAGATTTTATATATTGAAATCATTATCAATATGTTCGGTTTTTAAACTAAAAGGACTACAAATAAAAGGGAGGATAATAAATGAGAAATAAGAAAACTTAAGGGTAATATATTTCGAAACAGTTGAGCTTTAAATGAAAAATGTAATGTTTCTTTAATCAATTCATATACGATGTTTGTATGATGAATTTATGATTTTGGAGGAAAATGATATGAAAAAAGCATGAATATTTTCATTAGTCATTTTTACTAATTTTGTGTTTACATCTGTCTAAAAAGATGAGAAAGCAACAGTCGAATTTGTTCATGAAGTAAATATTACTAAGATTGTTAAACTAATTAATTACGAATCAATCATATAAAACTTTACTTAATGAATCAATAAATGTTTATTGTTAATAACTCTAAATGTAACAGTTTTTAAAATTAGGTTACATTAATAAAAAAAATACGGAGTAAGGAAACCATAAAATAAATCTAGGAGGATTGAAAATGGATAAAAAACTGACTTATGAAGAACCAATTATAGAAATAGTTGAGTTTACACTGAAGGAAAGTATTGCTGCTTCTGGAGATGGAGCTGGATACTTTGAAGATATATGGAAGGACCCAGACATGTCATGAAAAAAATATTAAGTGTATTTTCCACAGTTTTTCTCATATTTTTTGGAATTACGAGTGCATCTTTAGTTGTACAAGCATATACTGATGTTAATCATGATGTAGAAGTAACAATAGTTGTAAAAGATGCAGCAAATTCCGTGACAGTTATAAAAGATCAGGTATATGGTAATAAAATTACTGCAATTGCATCTGAAGATATTCCAGCAGGGCATAATTTTGCCTTTTGGATTGTAAATGATATAGTTAGAAAAGATTTAGAATTTAATACTCAATTTACTGTTATTTCTAATTTACAACTTACTGCAGTGTTTGAACCTGCTGATAATTCTGCCCATGCAGTAGTATTTATGGATTCAAATGGAAAAGTTATTAAAACAGATTTCGTAACTAACGGACAAAGTTATTCCGCTTTTCCTAATACTGATTCTTATAGTAAACCACAATATGTTGTGAGTAGTAACAAATGGAAAGAAGCAAATGGAAATGTAGCAGTATTTGATAACATAACTGAAAGCAAAGTATATGTATTACAATATGAACTTGATGGTACAGTTCCACCTATTTTAATTAATGGTGAAAGTTACCCATACAATAATATCGTAACACTTAAAACTGATTTAGTTGATTTCACACATTGGGAAGAAAATGGTGTTGTTGTAAGTTATGACTCTTCATATTCGTTTACAGCATTAACCAACAGAACAGTAGTAGAAAAAACTGGTGGTGTTGAAGAACCTTTAGTTACAGTAGTAGATGTAACTGGTATTAGAGAAGGATATAACTCATATTTAGGACAATTTTATTTACCAGTTGGTTATGAACTTTTTGAAACTGGTTTTATAGCAAGTAAGATCAATAAGACTTTACTTCTAGATGATCCAGAAGTTACTGTGATGCAATCTAATTCTATTCACCCAGAAACAAATGAGTTTTTAAGAAGTATTCCAGAAGATAGTTTTACGAATATTAGAGCGTATGCAATCGTGAGTGACGGCGTTAGTACTTCAATTATTTATAGTAATGCATTGGAATTTAAATATACACTAACTCTTTTTAATGCATCTGTAAAGGATAATGATACAGGCGTACTAGTAGGTGGTGCTTTACAATATCAATTAAAAGCTGGAGAAAATGTTACAGTTATAGCTGATTCTAAACCTGAAGGAACAATGTTTGTAGGTTGGGATTATAATGAAGCTAATAATCGGGTTGGTGAACCAGGTGCAGAAGAATATTCATTCACTATGCCAAGCGAAACATTAACTGTTATTGGTGTATTTGCTAATACGGATTCGATCATATTTGGCAGCGTTAGTGCTGGAGATAGTAGAACGCCTATTACTGCTGGTCAAGTAGAAGGAGAAGTTTCACCTGATCCTGATTTAGAAGGGATGAATGGATATAGACTACAGTTTAAAGCAAATACTCTTGCTGGTGACGTAGGTTATAAAGTTGAAAACTTTACAAGTAACCAGGGATTTTCTACATTGAGATATGGTTCACAACTTGTAAAAACTATTATAAAAAATAATCATGCTACACTTCCTATTAGCGTAGAGTTCTATGCAATCCAGTATTCAACTGTTGCTTCATCAGGTGTAGTTACGATTCAACCAGGAGAAGCTAAAACAGTAATGTTTTTAGCCCCGATTGGATTTCATAATCCAAGTTTTGGAATCGCTATTCGTGAAGACTTAACAGGTGAATCAACAGATTTTGTCGTATTGGATTTGGTTTACCAAACGGCAGATACTTATCCGAGTGGAGATCCACAATTTAGTGTTGCGGGTGGAGAATATGTTAGATTAGTCTCTCGTTATCCTGAGCAACCAGATTTTCCTGCAGGAACAGGCATTAGAAATGATGCTTATTTACCAGGGCCTGGGGTTACAAACACTTATGAAAATGCAACAAAAGCAACCGGAATTCCTTTTGGTGGACGCAGAAATGTAAATAACGATTATGGTATAACAAGTATTATTACCCGTTCAACATTTTTTGATTTCAGAAAAGGCGAGTTACCTTATATATCTGCTAAACTAGCGAATTTACCTACATTTGACCCAGCAAACCCAGAACTAGTTGTCTATTTTAGAGTTACTAATACAAATGCAAATCTTGGGACATTTAAGTTCAATATTGGAAATGTTGAAAATCCTCATTTAGATCTAAATAAAGTATCTTACGATTTAGTAATTGAAGGGAACACTACTAGACTAATTGAACTTATAATTCCTCGTGCTGAGGCTGATGAAGTATACTTCAGTATTATTAAACCGATCAATGACAATATAGGCACACCAACCAATACGAGTATTGTCTATGACCATAACATCATGATTCAAATGTTTTACAACAATGTTATTGGATATACGACACCGGTTTATCATGTTTCTGCTGTTAACGGTACTGGTGGAGGCGACTTTGAAGTCGGTTCTTCAACCACAGTAACCGCTACAATTCCAGAAGGAAAAGTATTTAAACAGTGGACTGTTGATGGCGTTGTAGTATCCACAGATAACCCTTATACTATTGAAGTAACAGACAATATCAAGCTGACTGCTGAATTTGTACAACTCTATAATGTTTCCGTCGTTAATGGTACTGGTGGAGGCGACTATGAAATGGGATCTTCAGCAACAGTAACCGCTACAGTTCCTGAAGGAAAAGAATTTATAGGGTGGACTATTGATGGCGTCGTAGTTTCTACAGATAACCCTTATACTTTTGAAGTAACAGATAATATTATGCTAACTGCTGAGTTTATTGATGCGGGGACAGATAAATTTACACTTAGTCTAGTTGGGGCATCTATCAAAGGTAACAGTTCAGGGGTCTTAGTTGGTGAGGAGTTACAATATAATATGTTAGCCGGTCAAATAATATTGTTAGTAGCCGATCCTATGCCAACAGGTAAGATGGTTATTGGATGGGACATTACAAATTCTCTAGGTACTACTCGAGTTGATGTAATTAATGAAATTGAATATGGCCCTTATATGATGCCTAGTGAAAATGTGAAAATAACAACGATATTTGAAGATGTAAGTGGATTAGGTTTTCCATTTGAAGGGATGTCATATTTTAGATACCGTCAAGATGGTTATGGAGTCATACAAGACGGAAAATTCTATGACTATGATACAAAGGATAAGGTTCTAATTGAAGATTCAGATGTTGAGCTGAACCCCGATTTTGTCGGGCTTGATGGTTATAGATTTACCGTCAAGAGTGATTACAATGAGGGGAATAAAATTAATAATATTGCCTCATCAAACCTTTCAACAGCAACTCAAGGAAACCAAAGGATATATGTAATGTTTACAAACAATCACTCAACTTTAGATGTGACAGTAGAATTGTATGTTGGAAGCTTAAGTGGTTCCCACGCAACAACTAGACATGTTACTATTCAACCAGGAGAAACAGTTAAGTTATATTTTGATGTAGATTTTGTTACAGCCAACAATTCACCATTTACTTTTGCTGTTAGACAATTAGATGGTATAACTGCCAGTGATGTTCTATTATTAGATATGGTTGTTGCTAAAGCAAATATTATTTCTGCATCATAATCACTTTATAGACAAAAATGTAATTATATAAATAATGAAGCATTTCAATCTTAAATGGATGAAATGCTTTTTTATTCTTTTAAATGTGAATATTTTTACTAAAATATCATGGTCTAAAATAAAAACGACTCTTTTTAAGATTTAATCTTTAAAAAAGTCGTTTATTCACCGTTTGAAAAATAGAAAAATAGATACTACTTTTTATTAAGTTGTAAGAAAATCAAATGTTAAGGTATCAGAAACATAAAGTCTCCAGTTTTTACGGTTTGGGTTCCAATCATAAATAACCCCAAATATATCAACCTCGATGTTTTCAAATTCTAAATCGACTTCATAGTCGATTAAGATATTTTCGAGTTCACCGACTTCATTTTTAAAATAAAGGGCATTATTAATATACTGTGTATCATTCTTTGCATAAGTTTCATTTATAGTTAGCGCATAATCCCACTTATTTGAATTATGGGTATCAAGTTGTAGATAACCTTTTACATGTAACATGGATTGTAGATAACCATTATTAATGTTAGAAACAAAGTTTTCTTTTTTCATTGTTAAAATCTCTTCTAAAGTAACTTCTTTACTGGTAATGTTTGTAATAGGGGTTTCGTCTCTTAAAACAGTTATGTCAGTAGAAGGAGTAACGACTTCAAAGGTTGGTTGGTATAAATAAGATTTATAATAACCAACCACCTCATAAACTTGATTTGGGGTAGTATAATTATGAATTTTATCACCATGTAACTTGATAAAATTCTTACCATCTGTAATGTATACTAGAGTCGTTTCACTCTTTACATCCATATAGATAGTTCCTCTAATGGTGACTTGAGAGGTACTTGTTGCGGTACCTTTAGAATCTAATTCGAGATTTTTAATATGATTAAATAAAATATCGAAGTCTTCGATTACTTCATCTTCATACGAAATATTATGCTGACCTATATCATATAAGTAGTTTTCATAACAAACATACCATTCACTAATAATCCATGTGGAAGAAGGAGAATCTACTGAATAATCTCTTATTAGCGTATTATTGGCGGTGCCAATAATATCATTAACCCACCAGCCTTCAGCATCAGGCGGGTATTCCCCAATAACCCCAATCAAGTCAATAATCTCTCCGTTTTTAGTTAGAGATACTGCATGTCTACCATTAAAGTAAGCGACCTCACTAGATAAGTGTCCAGCTTGTTTAATTTCATCTACTGAATAAGGCGCATAAACTATAAAAACTTCTTTATCTTTTAATGTGCCACTTAAAGGTTGAATGAACTTAGGTTCAATTAACCCACTTGCGTATAACTCTAAAGCATAACTTTCTAAGTTAACATCTTGACCTAAACCGTTATAGATTTCGATATACTTGGAATCTTTATAAGTTCCGTTCCCTTCAAAGTATTCAGAAATAAATAAATCAGGGGTTCTATCAACTGGAATAACGATTTCTGGGGCTTGATAGTAATCCATTTTGTGTTTATTCATATTATCATAAACCTCAAAGCCTAATACTTCCCACTCACTTGGATTCCAAGTATTATTAGGACCAAAGACATTGGATTTACGAATGATTGTGTTATCTTTGGTGGCAAGTGGTACCCCGCCTGCCTCAAAGCCTTCTGAAACTTGTTGGTTTATATCACCAACAATATCGATTAAAACATCATTTTTGAATAATCCAATAGGATCATTTCCGTTAAATGATATGACTTGGTTACTAATCCCGTTACTGTTTTTAATAGTGGCGTTAGCTGCACCATTATAAACAATTAAAGTATCTCCATCTTTTAGTGTGCCTGTCAATTTGAACTCATATTGGGCGGGTACTATAGAATTGTTAAAGAGCTTTAAAACATAGTTTGATAAATCAAGATCATAACCAGTCCCGTTAAATAGCTCAATATATTTATTGTAGCTACTACCTTCTGAATATTCACTAATGAATAAATCAGAAGCAACCATTTTATCAGGGGCAGTTATTGTGAATGTAATATTTTTTATAATACCTTTATAAGTGATACTTACGGTGAAAATACCAACCTTATTTAATGTAACATTTGATAAATCTAACATGTCATCCAATACTTCGACTGTATTTCCTAAAGAATCACTAATAATGAAATAAGATTTAAAATCAATAGTGGTTACACCTAAAGTAAATTCTTTAGGTAATGATTCATTCACACTGATTTTATAAGTAATAGGTGGAGTATTATCTACTACGTGAATAACCAGTTCTTTGGTTAAATTTTGATATTGGATGCTGATAGAATAAGAACCTGGTGTAGATAGATCAACACTTGAATCATCAATCATTGATTCTAAAACTTCAATGTCTAATCCGTTTGAATCTTTAATTATAAAATAATCTTTTAAATCAACCGATGAATCATTTAGATTGATGGAAGTAGACTTACTTTCATTAATTGAAATGGTATAGGTTAACGGGGTATCATCTATTACATTTAGAATGATTTCTTCAACTAAACCTTCAAATTGAATATATAAAGGATAAGAGCCTTGTTTAGTTAAATCCACTAAAGTATCCACAATCATTGAATCTAAAATAGTTACATTATTACCTTTTGAATCGGTAATAATGAAATAATCTTTAAAATCAATAGATGAATCATTTAAATTAATGGTAGTAGATTTACTATCATTAATTTGAATACTATAGGTTAGTGTTTCTTTACTAACTTTAATTGTAATCTCTTTTATTACTCCTTGATACGTAAGTGTTACTTTATATTGACCCACTTGGTTCATATTGATTGTTGATGAGTCAATCATTGAGTCGGTGACTTCAATGTTATTGCCATCTGAATCAGAGATGATAAAGTATTGTTTTAAATCTAGTGTATCACCCACAAAATAATTGGTGGATAAATCGTTGTTGATAGAAATATCATAGGTTAATTTATTATTGTCACACGCAGATAGTGTAAACAATAATAAAACAACCCAAATTAGGTTTTTAAAATGCTTCATAATTCCTCCTTAAGTTTGGAATGTTATATTTAGTCATAATTATATCATGTTTACCTTACTTTTTGAACTATGTATAATTAACATAATAATTTATACAATAAACTGTGATTGAGTAGTCATTCTAATTGTATAAAATATCAAATGGGTAGAAAAATATATGTTCGATGAACTATAAAATTGGTATAATAATAGTGGGGGTTAAATACATGAATAAATTTATGAAAGAAGCTATCAAAGAAGCTCAAAAAGGAATTCATAATAATCATGGTGGTCCTTTTGGAGCTGTAGTAGTAAAAGATAATAAGATTATTGGTAGAGGACATAATCAAGTTGTTTTAAACAATGATCCTACCTGTCATGGGGAAATACAGGCAATTAGAAAAGCTTCTAAGAAACTTAATACTTTTAATTTAAGTGGTTGTGAGATTTACACTACGAGTGAACCTTGTCCAATGTGTTTGGGTGCGATATTATGGGCCAATATAGATAAAATCTATTATGGCTGTAATATTAATGATGCCGAAGAGATTGGCTTTAGAGATCATATATTTTATGAGATGCAGAAAACAGGATTTAAAGAAAGAGTAACAGAATTAGATAGAAAAGCTTGTCTAAATCTATTTTCTGAATATAAAAAACTTAAGAATAAAACAAATTACTAAACACTAAAATACTATATTTTCGGATTTAGTATTTTTTTAATTCTATATACATTTATATACATTAAGTTTAAAATAATTTTCATTAAAAACTTGAATATAAGTTGAATCAAAAACAAATTTGATACAAAAACATAAAATAATTAGTAAATTATGGCCTATGTATCATTTTTTGATAAAAAAAGGTATAATAACTTCAATACGCAATATGGAGTGATAAATTTGAATAAAGTAAACTTAGGCTTTGAAAACAAGTTATGGGAAATGGCAGATAAACTTAGAGGTAACATTGAGAGTTCACAATATAAACATGTCATATTAGGACTTGTCTTTTTAAAGTATATATCCGATTCTTTTACAGAGAGATATGAAGAAATTAAAGTAATGTATCCCGGTATGGAAGAAGACAGGGATGCTTATGAATCAGAAAACGTGTTTTTTGTCCCTAAAGAAGCAAGATGGGATTATATTAATTCTCATGCTAAACAACCAACGATTGGTCAAATTATTGACAATGCGATGGTCCAAATTGAAAAAGAAAATGCATCATTAAAAGGTGTATTACCTAAAAACTATGCGAGACCAGAATTAGATAAGACCAGATTAGGTGAACTGATTGATTTGTTTTCTTTTAATGTTGGATCAAAAGAAGCCAGATCAAAAGATGTACTTGGAAGAGTCTATGAATATTTTCTTAAGAAGTTTGGAACAACTGAAGGTGAATTCTATACACCACCAGCAATTGTAAAATTACTAGTCAACATGATAGAACCATACAATGGTAGAGTATATGACCCTTGTTGTGGTTCTGGTGGTATGTTTGTACAATCCGCTAAATTCGTTGAAGAACATGCTGGTAAAATAGGTAATATTTCTATCTATGGCCAGGAGTATGTTGCGACAACTTGGCGTTTAGCAAAGATGAATCTAGCTATTCGTGGTATTGATGCGAACCTTGGTGAAAGAGATGGGGATACTTTTACTAATGATCAACACAAAACATTAAGAGCAGATTATATTCTTGCAAATCCACCATTTAACATTAAAGATTGGGGACAACAACATTTAATCGGAGATAGTAGATGGCAATGGGGTACACCTCCAGCAACTAATGCTAACTATGCTTGGATATCACATATGATTTCTAAGTTGAGTCCCAATAGAGGTGTAGCAGGGTTTGTTTTAGCAAATGGTTCATTGTCTACTTCTAGACCTGAAGAATATGAGATTAGAAAAAAGATACTTGAAGAAGGTTTAGTGGATTGTATAGTAGCAATGCCTTCACAACTATTTTATGATGTTTCTATACCAGTATCACTTTGGTTTGTTTCCAAGAATAAGAACGGTAGAAAAGATAAAGTCTTGTTTATAGATGCTCGTAAGATGGGCTATATGGAAACCAGAAAGCATAGAGAACTCACCGATGAAGAAAGTGAGAAGATTTATTCAACCTACCATGCGTGGAGAGATAATAAAGATTATCAAGATATTGATGGTTTCTGTAAATCTGCAACACTTGATGATATAAGATCACATGATTATGTATTAACACCAGGTAGATATGTCGGCATTGAAGAGGTTGAAGACGATGGTATTCCATTTGAAGAAAAGATGGAAAAACTGACTTCTGAGCTTTCTGAGTTATTTGAAGAATCTAAATCTCTTGAGGAAAAGATTAAAGAGAACTTAAGAGGTATTGGGTATGATTTATAAATTAAAAGATTTGTGTGATATAAATACAACCACTTTAAAGAACAATCATAACTTACCATACATTGATTATCTAGATACTGCTAATTTGAATCAAGGAAGTATTGATTCTCTTCAAAGGTTACAAATTGGAGTTGACTCAATACCTAGTAGAGCAAAGCGAGTTGTTAGAGATAATGACATACTTTTTTCTACCGTAAGACCAAATCAACTGCATTATGGTTTCATTAGCAAGTCTAAGAAAAATCTAATTTGCTCAACAGGTTTTGCTGTTCTAACTCCAAAAGATAACATAATACCTTATTATCTATACAAATACTTAACTCAAAAACATATAATCGAATACCTACAAGGAATTGCAGAAACATCGACATCAACATATCCCTCTATCAAACCATCAGATATTGGTGAATTAGACATTGATACCCCTTCATTAGCAAAACAACAAGCAATAGCAAACATCCTTTCATCACTCGATGACAAAATTGAACTCAACAACAAAATCAATAAGAACCTTGAAAAATTAGCACAAACACTCTACAAAAGATGGTTTGTTGATTTTGAATTTCCTAATGAAGATGGAGAACCATATAAATCCAGTGGTGGTGAAATGGTTGAGAGTGAATTAGGACTGATTCCAAAAGGATGGAGGATTTTAACCCTTGATGATTTAGTAGTTAAGTCTAGAACTAAAACTAATCCGGATAGCAATCAAAAACTAATAGATATGGCTAATATGCCCTCGTATTCAATCGCTTTAAACAGCTTTGGTTATGGGGATAAGTTGTCAACCAACACTTATAGAATGAATAAATTTAGTTTATTATATGGATCTATTCGACCATACTTAGGGAAATTTGGTATAGCACCTTTTGAAGGTATTACAACTGGAACTATTCATAATTTCAATGTGAAAGATAATTCCGACTATTCATTAGTTGCAACTACAGTTTTTTCAACAAAGTTTAATGAATTTTGTATAAGACTCTCACATGGCACTAAGATGCCTACTATAAAATGGGATGACTTTGTTTCTTATAAAGTTATATATTCGGGTGAAGTTTCATATAAGTTTAACAAAATAGTAAGAGTAATGTTTGATAGGATTGTGAATAATGTATTGGAAAACCTTAAATTATCAAAAACCAGAGATGAATTGCTACCAAAACTAATGAATGGTGAAATCGAAGTGCCTATTGAGGAGTGATGTTATGGCTGTTAAAGTATTCTTTGAATCTGATGTAGAAGAGGCTACATTAGAATGGTTTCAGGAACTTGGATATCAAACTGAGTTTGGTCCAAGTATTGCTCCAGAAGGACCATATCCAGAAAGAGCTTCTTATACGGATGTCGTTTTAATTGAGCGATTAAAAGAATCGCTTTTTCGCTTAAATAAATCACTACCTAAAACTGCTATTGAAGATGCTATTAGACAAGTTACTATTCCCAAACAAATAGCTCTTATTGAAAATAATAGAGCTTTCCATAAGATGATCACTGATGGTGTTGATGTTTCATTTCATGATCAAACAGGCAGATTAGTTCACTCTCAAGTTAGACTCTTTGATTTTAATGAACCTACAAATAATGATTATTTAGTTGTTAATCAGTTTACAGTTGTAGAAAGTAGAGTCGAAAAAAGACCAGACGTTGTTGTTTTTGTGAATGGACTTCCTTTAGTTGTCTTTGAACTAAAAACAGCATCAGATGAAAATATATCGATTAAATCTGCCTTTAGACAAGTTAAGAACTATCAACAATCAATTAGTAGTTTATTTGTCTATAATTCATTTAACGTCATTAGCGATGGCTTACATGCTAAAGCAGGTACGATTACATCTGACGAAGATCGTTATATGACTTGGCGTACTACTGATGGTAAAGAAATCGCACCAACAACCATACCTCAATTAGAAACACTGATTAAAGGTATGTTTGATAAGAAGAGATTTTTAGATATTATTAAACAATACGTTTTATTCCAAAAACATGAATCAGGTTATATCAAAATCCTTGCGGGGTATCACCAATATCATGCAGTTAATACTGCGTTAGAAAAAACATATGAAGCAACATCAGCACACGGTGATAGACGTATCGGTGTTATATGGCATACCCAAGGTAGTGGTAAATCACTATCCATGGTGTTTTATGCAGGAAAACTTGTTATCTCACAAGAACTATCTAATCCAACGATTGTTATTATCACAGATAGAAATGATCTAGACGATCAACTCTTTTTAACGTTCTCTAAATCAAGTGATTTATTAAGAAGTATCCCAGATCAAGCAGCATCAAGAGAACATTTAAAAGAGTTACTAAATGGTAGAGACTCAGGTGGCATCATATTTACCACCATACAAAAGTTTTCACCAGATGATAATGGAAATGTAACGGCATTAACCAATAGAAAAAATGTCATTGTCCTAGCGGATGAAGCACATCGAAGCCAATATGGATTTAGTGCAAAAGTTGTTAAATCACAAGATGAAGCATTTGAAAAATACGGATATGCGAAATACCTGAGAGACTCGTTACCAAATGCATCATACATCGGTTTTACAGGCACACCGATTGAAACCACAGATAAGAATACAAGAGCTGTCTTTGGTGATTATATCGATATCTATGATATGTCACGAGCAGTTGAAGATAAAACAACTGTTAAAATATTCTATGAAAGTAGAATCGCTCAAATTGATTTTACAGAAGAGTATGATTTGATAGATGAAAACTATGATGAAATCACTGAATATCAAGAAGAAACACAAAAAGAAGGATTAAAACGAAAATGGGCTAGACTTGAAGCAATAGTTGGTTCTACATCAAGAATTAAAACCATTGCTAAAGATATTGTAGAACACTTTGAAAAAAGACAAGAAACGATGGAGACCCCAGTTGGTAAAGCCATGATTGTTGCCATGTCCAGAAGAATTGCCGTTGAACTTTATGATGCAATTGTAGAGATAAGACCACAGTGGCACTCAAATGATCTACTTAAAGGTAAAATAAAGGTGGTCATGACAGGTTCATCTAGTGACCCACAAGAATGGCAAAAACATATTGGAACAAAACAAACACGTGAAACATTATCTGAAAGAATGAAAGATAATAATGATGAACTAGAATTAGTTATTGTAAGAGATATGTGGCTAACTGGTTTTGATGTGCCAAGTATGCACACCATGTATGTCGATAAACCAATGCAAGGACATAACCTCATGCAAGCAATCGCACGAGTTAACCGTGTATTTAAAGAAAAACAAGGTGGACTCGTTGTTGACTATATTGGTATTGCAGATCAACTAAAGAAAGCCTTAATGCAATATACAGATAATGATAGAGAACAAGTAGGTGTGGATACAGCACTTGCTGTTTCAGTGATGTTAGAAAAATTAGATGTTGTTAGAGATATCCTTCATCAACATGATTACTCAAGATATTTTGGTGACCGATATAGTGAAAAACTGCAAGTCATCATGGAAACTATTGATTATGTGATTGGTTTACGAGAAGAAAGAAAAAATGAGTTTTTGAAATTTGTTTCTGAACTGTCTAAAGCATATACTCTGTGTTCAACAACCGAAGAAGCAGAAAAACACAATGTCGAAATTGGGTTTTTTAAATCAGTTAGAGCAGGTATCATAAAACTTTCCACAGAAACAACTAAAAAGAAATCCGTTGACCAATTAGATAGAGAACTAAATCAATTAATATCTAAATCACTTAAATCAGACAAAGTAATCGATATCATGGCTGAAATTGGATTATCAAAACCTGATATATCAATATTGTCTGAAGAGTTTTTAGAAGAGTTTAAGAAGATGGAACATAAGAATGTGGCGATTGAGCTTTTGAAGCGCTTGATTAAAGGCAAACTCAAAATGATTGCGAGAAAGACAATTGTTCAATCTAGACAGTTTTCAGAGTTATTAGAAGATGCACTGGCAAAATACCAATCAAGATTAATTGATTCTACCGTTGTTATACAAGAACTGATAGAACTAGCAAAAGATATTACAAAAGCAGCTGAGGCAGGCAAAGAATCAGGATTAACAGAAGATGAATATGCCTTCTATGAAGCATTATCATCTAACATGACCGCTAAAGAAGTAATGGGTACTGATATTCTTAAGGAGATCGCAATAGAACTTACTAAAAAGATAAAATCAAGTACTACAATTGATTGGAATATTAGAGATTCTGTTAGAGCTAAAATTAGATTTGAGATTAAAGTTTTATTAAAGAAATACAATTATCCACCAGACGATCCAAAAGATCCGAATAACTATGACAAGTCTGTTCAGTTAATCATGGAACAAACAGAGCTTGTGTGTGAAAATGAGGTTATTTTATATGACTAAAGTGCTTATGTTAGATGAATCAGGAACAATCAATACGGAGGATGAAAAAAAGATTGTGTTTTGGATGGGATACTTTATGATATTAAAGATTATGATGTAATTAAGTCTAAAATTGATATTGCATTTGATACATTTAAGTATAATTTGATTCAAACAACTAAAAATATATAGTTTAGTGTAAGGAGAAAAAATGGACTCTAAAGAAGTAGATTTTCAATTAAGCCTATCTTATAAAAATTTAGTATTGTATTTGATAAAAAAATATGGAAAAGCAGAGCATGATTATTTTACAGATGATTTTTGCAGTTCCGTAAATAAGCGGGTTTCTCGATCATCTGAAGGTTTGTTTTGTAATCATATAGACGAAGATAAAGCTATTTTATTAAGTAGTTCTACACATGCAAGAAAAAATCCTTTTGAGTATCAAAAAGCAGAAAGGTTAGTTTATTGTAATCTATTAGAACATCTTATTTTACATGTAAAAATTGTAGTTGAACCAAAACATGAGAAAGCTAATTTAAATGAAAATGTTGGTATTGGAGGTATAACTCATTATTTATGCAGAATAATTAACGATTTATTTATTGGTTACAAGACAAAGAAACAGTATCTCTTGACCGCATTTGAATTAATAAAAGATAATTACGATGACTATGTTAAAGTTTTACGCTACTTTTTTTATACCCTGTCCGAATTGAAAAAAATTCGTTATAGTTATTTGAAAAAATATATGTCTGAAGGCTTTGGTGGTCGTTTTTTTAGCAAACTATATGATGATTTGATGAAGCCTGATCCAAATCATTTAATCTCATCCGCAGAATTATTAAGATTGAAAAAAACTGCTGAATTGGGTGATTTTCATGCTCAAATTGATTTGTACTACTTGTACAATATTGGCACAAGAATAGAGTATAATTTTGATGATGCATTATATTGGTTAAGAAGAGCTGCACAACATGAAAATGCTGATATTCAATATTTATTAGCCAAAATATTAATTAATAATAATCCTACCAATGAAAATACTGAAGAAGCTATTGAGATGATGGTAAAATCAGCTAAATCAGGTCACACTTATGCAATAGCTTTTTTTGACACACAAATTGAAGATTTAATCGATAGTATAACTACCATTGACAAGATTATTTTTTGGTATAAAAAACTGTATGATCTCTCTTCTAATAACATTAAGGATAGCTTATTTGAAAAAACATTAGAGATAGTTAAAAGTGATTTGGAAATTGAAAATATAATTTCTTTTTTTAAGGAATATGCGAATCAAAGTGATTACAAGTCAAAGGAGTTCTTGTTAAAGTTGTGCCTATGGTTAAAAAAAGATAAAAAAGAAAAAGAATTGTTAAAGTGGGTTCTATTACAAGCCGAAAATGCCGATAGAGATTATCAACATTTATTGGGGTTTTATTATTCGAAAGTGAGACAAACTAAAAATAATATAGAACGTTCTACGTATTGGTATAATAGAGCAAAAAATAATCTTGACCAATAAATAATATGTTTAAAGTGTTGGACTATAACCCGTTGTTGCAAATAATTATAATTCAGTTCATTTCATGAAGTATTTAAGCTTCTTTGGACTCTTGGATAATTAATAGAAATACAAGAGAATGAATCTGATGTTAAAACTTTTTAAAAAAACTCTGTTCAAGTAACTAGTTGCCATAAAACAAAAGAAGTTACTGAATTGAAGTCCTAAACAAACTAGAAACCCACTCTTCTTAGATGTAGGTTTTTTATTTATTCAATTAAATGTGATGAATAATTTGAAGAATATTGTAAATTTCTTTTATGAATAATTTATCAACATCACACCATTTCCTATATTCCATCACTTTAATCATTAACCCCATCTTAATAACAAGATATAGATTAAAAGAAAAGGAATAATATCATTTTTTTAAAAATTTTAGATAAAATAAATTAAAAATAAGATTATTTAACTAAAAAATAATAAAATGATATAATTAGATTATTAAAAGTGATTCAGTGATCTCTTATTTTTTTGATCACCATAAAACAAATAAAATTTGATAGGAGTGTATTTCTTTGGGAGTATGGAAATTTAGTGAGACAAAACTAATGGAGGATTATAATTTTAATCCAATATTAGAAAGGTTTTATACTTATGGAATTAGTGGTTTAGTAAGGGAGAATATTCAAAATTCACTAGACCATAGATTAGATAAAAGAAAACCGGTTGAAGTAGTTATTGAACTTGGTAAATTAAACGGCAATGATATACCAGGTTTTGATGAAATTAAGAACAGGATCAAAGTATTAATGGGAACTAACCAGTATTCAAAAGAAACAATAGATAACATGAAGGCACATTTAAATGATCGTTCTTATGATTTCATATCATTTGAAGATAAAAACACTAAAGGTTTAAGCGGGTCGAATTTTGGTTATTCAGTTAGTGGTAAATATTCTTATAGTGCCTATGCTTATAGTAAAGGAATCCATTTCGAAGATAGCGATAAAGTTAATGAAAAATTACGAGGAGGATCCCACGGGATTGGGAAGATTGCTTCCAACGCAGCATCGATTTTATACACAATGTTTTTTGCAAATTGTGATGAATACAGTAATAAAACCCTTGGAGGAACCATTCAGCTTATAGATCATCAACTTGATGGGAAAACATATCGTTCAACGGGATATTATACCGATGAAATTAGTGATAAATATATACCTTACAAAAATGAAGAATATCATCGTGTTTTTCATAAATCTACTCGAGGATTGAAAATTATAGTCCCGTTTTTAAGAGAGAGTTTTGTGAATAAAGATATTATAATACAATCAATCTGTGATAGTTTTATGCTCGCGATTATAAATGAAGATTTGGTTGTACACTTTAATGATATAACTATTAATGCATTGACTTTTGAGGATATTTTGGATGAAAACAACATTTTTCCAGAGACAGATAATGGAAAAACAGATGTTTTCACCAAACTCTACTTTAGAACTTACCAAAATTTACATAGTGATAATTTTATTATTTCTGATAAACATCAAAATTATAGGTTTAAATTATATTTTACATATGATGAAAGTATACTAACTGGAAGAACAGGGATTTATCGAAGTATAGGTATGAAAATAGAAGATAAAAAAATAGTATCCAATGTAAATAAACCATATAATGCTTTATTAATACCTTACTCAGTTGAAGAAGATGTTTTTTTGAAAAGTTTAGAAAATGAATCACATACTAAGTTAGATTTTTCTCATTTTAAAGATAAAGAGAATCAAGATAATGCAAAAAGATTTATTAATAATATAGATAGAGAAATCTCAAAAGTAATTGAAGATGAAATGAATAAACATAATCCTCCAGAAGGAAAACTGGACACTTCAGATATTATTTATGATATTGAGAATACATTTAAAAGAGATATAGAAAAACGTTTTGTGGAATTACATATTGGTGCAGGAAATACCAAAAAAACTATTCTTAAAACAAGTGATACTGAAGAAGAAGGAGAATCTACAAAAAGAAAAAAAAGAAAAGGTAAGAAAAAACCTAATAAACTGGTTAAAGTCAAGAAAGATTTTGGTAATGAGCCAAAACATTACTATCAAATCCCTGGCTCATTGATAAAAAGATATAGTGTTACTGATAAAGAACAGTTATTCATTAACGTTGATTTGAATGATATTTATGAGGATAAAAAAACAGGTAATTTGCTAGTTACAATTGTTGATGGTATGGGTGTAGAATATCCAAATGAATATAATTTAGAAAACACGTATGAATATATAGCTGATGAAAACACTAGAACAAAACTAAGGTTTAATAAAAATTGTATTTATATGATTAATTTTGAAAAAGGTAATATACATCTTTCAATGAAAGTTAAAAATCATTCGAATAAATTTTCTAAATTAAGGTTTTATTTGGAGGTATAGTCAATGATATTTGATAAAGAATCAACTTTTCCTCATCCAATATTATCGAAGTTTACTGATGATTATGAGGACAAAATATTTGTTTTAAAAGTAGGTGTTCAAGATGGTGGGGATCATTATGCTTTTAAAATTGAGTATAATTTAGATAGTAAATTTATTGTTAATGCACTTAATAAAAATCAAGCAAGTTTGTATTTACTAGTTCAATCTAAAGATAGTAAGTTTTATAAATTAGAAAATAAAAATGATCAGGTATTATCGATTTCAAAAAATAGAATCTCACTAAACAAAAGAACCAGCTTTCAATTAGTTATAATGACTACTGAAATTCTATCTTTTAAATCAAATAAAGACCTTCATAAATTTTATCTAAAAGAAAGAGAAAATATTTATATAGACAAATTTGGTGTTCTAGCTATTTCGAATGTTGAAAAGTTTAATGGCGACTTAAAAAAACCTTATGAACTGTTTGAAAAGAAAGTAGATTCTAACATTAAGTCGGAAATTAAAATTGAATTTGGGTCTGAGACAATAATTATTGTTTATCGAGATATTGAATATCAATATAATAAACATAGAAGAAAAAATTCACTTAACAATCATTATGTTTACATTGGTTTACAAAGAGCTTTATTAAGATTTTTAAGATCAAATACTGAAAAAGACCAAGAAGAAATTTATATAAATGGTATTGATGAACCTGCCGATAAACTGGATTTAAAGCTGTTAAATCTAATGAAGGTAAAAGGGGTTTTACTATTAAATTATGAGAATGTTGATGAAGTAATAGCAAAAATTTCAGACAAAATTATTAGTAAACATTATTATGCGATTGAGGAGACATTTAATGAAAGTAAGATTGCTTAAAGAAGAATATTTGAAAAGTGATAATCTGTTTGATGATTTTTGTAATAATCTAATTGAAGGTGACATAGATCATTTTTCTGAAGATGAATATATTCTCCCGGAATTAAGACCTTTTCCATTCTATCTAGCTTATAAAGACGCTGATCAACTAGAAAAGAGTTTTATGGAAGCATTTAAAATAATTAAAGAAGATTATATACAAATTGATCGTGAAATTACAATGAGTCAACAATTTTGGCATTCATTATTATTAGTTAATTTCAGAGATTATGTTATCGAAGAACATCCAGCAGTTACTACCAACAAAAATCGATTTAAAAATATAGTTATAAAAAGCTTTGATTGGGAAAATTATATTTATAAGTGTTTACTTGCAGTAGAATATGCAGTTGATAATTTACCAGAGGTAGAACATGATTTGTTTTATAGTGCTGTAATCAATAATTTGGATTTATATAACTATCTGATTAAATATACAGTAACAAGAAATGATAAGTTTATTATCAATGTATTAAAAATTGTGGAAAGAAATAATCTTTCTACATTAATGAAATCACAGATTAAAGATCGTCCGGATTTGGGTAAAGATGAACGTTACGGAAGAAGAGTAATATTTGAATTTAATAAAGATTATCCAGTTGTGTTATCACCAATGATGGATATTGATGATATGGAAAGTTTGTTACTTAATCATTTGTCTAAGTATAAAAGTTAACATCATTCATTGTTTGTAACTAAAATAGACGATTAATTTTTTGTATACTTGAAAATTTGGTAAAATATTATCGTGAGTAGTTGTATAGTTTGAGGAAGGAACTAATAAGCTTTTTATTAGTGTATGAAAAGATGAAAAGGAAAAAACTAGAAAAAATCATTCAATACATAGATAATCAAAATGTATCATTAACTGATTTATTGATTCATCAATGTATTGAAAGTATAGGATTAAACATACAAGATATTAAACCAAATGTTGCTGAATTTATTGATAGTCATTATCATGAAATTCACCAAATGACAAAAGATGTTCACATTAAAGATTCTAATAACATAGACATATGGAATTTAGCTGTATTTTCTATTTGTGGTTTAATGTTAGAGTTTTACATGAAAGAACAGGGTATCAATTATAACATTTCAAAATGGGATATTATTAATTCATTAGAAATTGAATTTATTGATTTTATGGATGGGTTAAATGTAATTAAAGCCTATTTACTAGAAAAAGAAGAAGATCCTAAGATTATTGAATTAATTATCAAGTTTGTAATTTAAAAGTAAATTTAATTACTAAAGGTTAATGAAGTCACAAATAATTGTGGCTTTTTATTTTTTACTAGGAAAGCTCTGCGTTTTAGATAAAAATATCTGAATTCATGAAAAAGTTAATAGATATGTTGTTGAGAACAGTCCAGGAGCTCGTTAGAGGTTATAATCGAACCTTGTTTGACATACTTCACGCACCAACTATTACAAAATCTCGATTTACAGGTGTTATAGACAATCATATAGTTATTACAGGATACATTCCATACCATCATCCAATACCAATATAAAATAAAAACCCATAGTATTACACTATAGGTTTTAGTAAAGGGTGACGTTAATCACCTATTTTATTAAGTTGTAAGAAAATCAAGTGTTAATGTATCTGAGACATAGAGTCTCCAGTTTTTACGGTTAGGGTTCCAATCATAGATAACCCCAAATATATCAACCTCGATGTTTCAAATTCTACATCGACTTCATAGTCGATTAAGATACTTTCAAGCTCACCAACTTCATTTTTAAAATCGTGTTGAGGGCAATAGATTAGACAAAGATTTAATGATTTTCTCTTAAGTTTGATCAATCATTTTTCAAAGTTTATAATAAAAGAAAAATTAGGGTTAAATAAGATTCACTTAACATGTAATGATAATAAAATTGGTAATTAATTCATATGAAATTTTTTCTACTGGATATCGCTTTTTTAAAACGAAAAGAGTAATATAAAGATAATAGAAGAAATAAATAAATCATTATAAAATTGCTCAAGTTTTAACACATAAGTATCAATAATGAAGGAGAAAATACTATGCGTTGTATGAGTTGTAATGCGGAATTACTAGAAGGACAAGTAGAATGTTTGAGTTGTGGACATAAAATAGAATCAAATAAACCACTAAAAGAAAACATAAAAATGTCAACTAAAGCCCTATCTAGTAAAGGTGAAATGTCATTTGGTGGTAGTGATGTTTTTTATTCTTTATATCCAATGGCTATAATCGGACAGGTTTTTACAAAGTCACTATCAGGATTTAAGGCTATATTTAAAAATAAAAAGAGGTTAATTTTAATCTTGATACTTATAGTAATATGGGTACTATTGATTTTATTACCTTTTTTAGGATTTAATCCACTACCCATTAGAATAGTTTCTTTCCTAACATTTGCACAAGGTGCGGCAAGTAATAATCCGATAAGGTTTGTAGGAGGATTATTTGGTAAAGGTGTTTTCGCAATCTTCTTTGTCACACTTTTTGATGGTGGCTTTAAAAGTATGATTAAAGGTATTAAACCATTTCTTCAAGGTGTTAAAAACACCAAGAAATATCAACTATCGTTTTTATTTCTTGGGATTGGTGTAGCATGTATCTTATTTAATTTTTTTAGTGGGTATGCAGCACTCATAAAAAGTATGGTTGGGGTTTCTGCGGTTTTCTTAATATTATCAGCGCTTAGCACACAAACGGGATTTCTTTATAAACTAATGGTAGCTTTCACTGCTAAAAGGCATCACAATCATAAATCAGCTAATGAAAAAGGGGCTAAGAGTTTAATGTCAGGGCTCGTCATAGGGTTTAGTTTAAGCATATTACTTTCAATTATTCCTTTTGGTTATGCCCCTTATTTAGCCGGATTATTATTTATAACTATTGGGATAATTCTTTTGTTTGTTGTTAAACAACATGAGGTGTTATCATGAGAAATATGAAACCATTTAACTTATTTGTATTTTCTTTGATGTCTATTATGTTTATCATTTTGTTATCCACTCAAATTTATGGGGCTACCATAGAAGATGATTGGGCGGGTTATTGGACATATAAGAATACGATTCTTGTTGAATACTCAAATGAATTAAATAATTATTATGGGTCTAATAGTGATAATACCCAATTACATCAAAATGTGTCACCTACAAAAGTAGATTATCGGTTTAATTATACAGGTGCGGGTTATCAAGCGGATCTTTATGACGAGGCCATTAATGATCCTGAAGCCTATCAATATAAAACAATTATATTACCTGGCGAATATGCCTATGTTGAATTTACTTTTACAGAACCTTTAAAACAATACCGTGAAAATGCAGCAATTAAAATAGATGTTACCGCTGATATTTATGATTTTAAAATATTTCATTTTGATGATATTGATTTTACAACTATCGCTTGGACAAATATTTATGACCCAGGAGAGATTACGTTTGATGCTGATAAAGATATTTCAAACAATGTTAGAATTCCTTCAAGACTTGACCCTATATTCTTTGATGTTAGTCCAGTCACAGGTGAGTATAGTAAATCTGGTTCATTTACAGGAACAACCCCTTATGGTATTAATAATGGAGACATCATGACTATAGAGTTAGATGTTTCATTTTGGAAGAGTTCAGATTCGGTATATCATGATTCTTGGAGTCCCACTGAAGTTAGCTATTCAAGAATAAAAATATATCATGTTTATACTTGGAAATACGGAACAACTGGAATATTTGTGGGTGGTAATGCAGCTGATTTTCCTGGTGAAGACAATGGGATTAACGTACCAATTATCATTATTACTGGAGTTTTTGGTACCTTAGCAGCTATTGCTGCAGCTGGCTTGAAAAGTGGTTATGAAAACCCGAGTTCTAAATTTAAAATGTATATTCAAAAAGATTTCGGAAGTGCAATTCGTTATGATAAACCACCCGTAACACTCTATGCCCGGATGGCAGAGATTACCGAAGATGGTATGGAAATTGATAGACCAGATTTAACCGAAAACATCACCATTAATTCAGGGGGAAACCCAATTGAAATTGGTGATGTTAGTCTTGCGGGAAACTATATGGGTGGATTAATATCGGCTTCAAGTACACCTGGTGAAAATAAAGACAAAGGTGTTGTTAGTGTTAGGTATACAGGTGAAGGGGGTTTCTTCCAAAATGACATTACATTCAGACTGGTTGGTAAACCTTATATTGAACATGAAAATATATCAAAATATTCAGGAACAGCTATAGTTGAAATGATTTTTGGGGACGGAATTATTTACGAGGCATTATTTGAACCTAAAGATTTCGTAAATATTCCTGAAGTAACTATCCAAGGTACTGATGAAGTAGATGCAAAACTTGAAAAACTAGAAAATGGCATGTATAAAGCATTACTAGAAAACCGGTCTACTAAACAAGAAGAAAAACAAACCGTTACCATTCAAATAAAAGCGGAAACAGAAGATGAACTTGCTGAAAGTGAAATGACAGTAATTCTATACCCTGAAGGCATTTCTATTGAAGCGAATTATGATGAAGAAAAACACATCATCATTCATACAGAAGAAAACGAATCTGAAGGTAGTTTAGATCCAAAGATTAAAGCTTCTAGGATAAAAGTAACTTTGGCACTGATTGATAATTCAGGTGAAAAACCAAAAGCCGTTATTTGTGACATGAAAGAAGTAAGCACTAATTTTAGTTTACTTACCGGTAGTAGTAATATAGCCCAAAACTTAAGTGAAACATTTAAGTATAAGATTAATCAGGAAAATAAAGATGAAGGTATTTTCTTCTTTGAGCCTGAGGTCACTTTAGCTGAATTAGAAAATGGTACATTTTATATTGTAAAATCAACTGTTTCTTGTACGTATAAAGGACAAACATACGATAAAGAGATTAGTTATCATTTAATTGGTGAAAAACCTGATCCAAAAGGTGATTATGATAAGGAACATGAATTACTCATTAGAGCGATAAACCGTTACGGTTTATCTGCTAATGGTGATGCTAAAGAGCTATTAAGATCTACTAAAAACCGTACCGCTACAGAACTTTGTATGATTAGACGCGCCATCATTATCGAATCAGCTTATTACTATACAGCTGAAGCCAAAGAATTTAGTGATTTAGAGTCTAAATTAGCTAAACTAGAATTTGTTTTTTCTATTATAAAATTCTTTGGGGATCAAGCATTTTCCTATTTAATTACCGCCTACGGAGGGGGACCAGCAGTAGATGCGTTTATGAGTCCACTAAAAGACTATTTCACAGAGTTTATTGGTGAGGTAGGAGCTAAATTATATTGGGGTGAAAAAATAGATTTTTCTTCAGTTAATCTATTAATTACCTTAGAAAATGGGGTTGAAAATTCAATTGTTAATATGTTAACCGGAGAAGAAAAACCAACCCCTAAAAAGATTGGGGCTTTGGTGGCTGCGTTTGCGATGTTAAATTTTTCTAAACACTATTATTATACAGAAGACTCTAAAGGTGATATCTATAAAACCTTAGTCAATATGGGTGGAGATATTACGGTAAACGGGATGAAGGCTCTAGCTAGTGAGTATATAGGGAAGTACTTAGATAAAAACCCTGAATTTAAAAAGAAGATAGAAGCTTGGCTAGGAACTTACATCACTAATAATCTAGAAGAGATAGATAATTTTGAGTTTTTAAAGAAATATGTTGAAGAAACCATTGGTTTGGTTGTATCTAATGTGTATCAAAACACCACTTCCATTGTTTCAGACCCAAACGGGTATGAAATAACCATAAGTGTAGGAAGTTCTACCATCCAACTTAATGTGATGACAAACATAAAAAATATTGCGAATTTCTTTTATCAACAATTTATTAGCATATTATCGTTACCAACTAATTCTCCTAATCAACCTCAAACCCCACCATATATTAAATCGTAGTCTATAATCGCTTAAATGAAGGTCTAGGATACCCTGGACCTTTTCTTTAATGATATTTAAAAATAATCTTTGGAAACTATTATTTGTTTGAAATTAAGCATATAAGTGAACTACCCACCACTTAATCGAAGTGGGGGCTTCCTATCCAAACCGATGTACCCACCAGTGACTCAATAGGCTATCCCCGTAGTCCCTACGGTTCTGAATCCTTTTATAACTGAAATGCTAACTTATATTGTCTTAATCCTTCTCTGTTGATATTGATCGCTGCGTTGTGATCTCGATCTAGGTGTAGTCGACAACTTGGACACTCAAACACTCGGTTAGAGAGTTTCAGTTCAGTGTGAATCTCGCCACAGTGACTACATAACTTCGATGATGGATACCATTTATCCATCGTCATAAGTGTCTTGCCTTCTTTTTCTAACTTGTACTTCAAAAATGAGATAAACCGTGTCCATCCAAACCTAGAAATCTGTTTGGCGTAGTATGGATTTGTTTTAGACATCTCTATGAGATTCAAACCCTCGACACTCACTAATTCATAACGCTTGGCTATCGCGTTTGATAGTTTATGTAAGAAGTCATCTCTTCTATGTCTAATTCGTTCATGTAATAAGGCAATCTCTAATACTTTCTTTTGGTAATTACTAGAGCCTTTGATTCTTCTAGATAAACTTCTTTGTAGGATTCTTAATGTATTAAAGTCTGTTTGAATGGCTTTAGGATAATCCATCTTGAATCCTTGGTCATCTATATAGAAATGATTCATTGAAAAATCTAGACCTATTGAATTATTGACTGCTTGTTTCTTAATCTCTATTTGGTATTCATATAGAATAGAAACATAATACTTACCTGTACTTGTTTTAGATACCGTAACGTTCTTTATAGACATATCACTAGGTATGGTTCTATGTTGTTTGATTTTAACATCACCTAGTTTAGGTAGTTTTATATAACCCTTCTTTAGTATGATATTGTTATTAACGAAATTTGTCGTATAACCATAGTCTTGTTTCTTAGAGTGAAACTTAGGCAGCTCTTGTTTTCGACTAAAGAACATTCTAAAGGCTTTTTCTAAATTGAGTTGGGTATTGGCTAAGGATAACGAGTCAATATCCTTTAAGAAGGGATACGTATCTTTATACTGAGCAGGTCGGTTATATAACATGCCCTTAGTTAACTCATAATGTTTTTGTTTGTCTTCTAACATCTTATTCCATAGAAAGCGATTATGGCCTAAAGTCATATGAATCAAAGTCTTTTGAGTTTCAGTTGGATAGATTCTAAACTTAAAGGCTTTATTCATCTTTTTCACCCTGACTTTCGATATACTGTTTAATCACATCGATCGGTGCACCACCCGAAGTTAACAAACAAAAACTTTGACTCCAAAAGTAAGACTTCCATAACTTGTTACGTACAGATTCAAACTCTTGTTTGATTAATCGAGATGAAGCTGATTTATAGGCATTAATGAATTTGGATAGTTCGGTTTTTGGGTGACTCCTAAATAAAATGTGAACATGATCTGAATCGTGGTTCCACTCAATTAAGTTAATATGATAATTAGTAGCTATATTTTCAAAAATCTCTTTAGCACGATTAGAGATGTCATCTGTAAAGACTTCACGTCTATATTTAGTGACTAAAATCAAGTGATACCACAACATAAAGACTGAATGTGAATTCGTGTCTAATTTTAACATTATATAGCCTTCTTTCCGTAATTATACCGAATGTTTATTATATTTATATTATACCATATTTTATATATAACATTCCACATAAAAAAACAAAAAAATCAATTCATCCAGCTACCTATAGAGGAAGGGGACTTCTTGATCAGATTGTTAAAGTAATGAGATGGAAACGTGAAATTAATTTATCCAGAAGAAAAATATTTAAAGTTTTACCAAGAGGCAAGACTCGAACATGAACTAAACGGGGTTGCAACTTATGACTTTTTAGATTCTAGTAAAGTTGATATTTTTGAGATGGTATTTAATTTTAGACATAATATTGATTTACCACCAAATTACGTTCCTTCAACCTATTTATGGATGGTTGAAGGTAGTGAATTTATTGGAGAGATAAATATTAGACATGCCTTAACAGACTCTTTAAAGAAATTTGGCGGACATATAGGGTATGGGGTAAGGTATTCAATGTGGAATAAAGGATACGGGACTTTAATGCTGTCTCTAGCACTTAAATATACTGAAGAAGAACTGGGATTAAATAAGGTATTATTGACTTGTAATGATGATAATATTGGTTCTTATAGAGTAATTGAGAAGAATGGTGGTGTTTTACAAGATAAGATTAAGAATCATATTAATGGTAAAGAACAGCTTAGTAGAAGATACTGGATTACCATAAAATAACCATTTAAAGGATAAATAATAATATTCCTCCTTACACAATCTTTACATTAATTTACATTACAATGATATAACTTAAAGGATTATTTGATTAGAATGTTAGTGAAGTTAAAAATAAAGGAGAAACAGCATGAAAAAAATATTAGGTTTATTATCTGTATTGGTACTTGGAGTAGTACTTATAGCATGTAAGAGTGAAACAGGCACTAAAGGTGAGTCTACAATCAAAGTATACACACGTGATACAACATCAGGTACAAGAGAAGCATTCTTCTCAGGCATCGGCTTTGATGCAGCAACAGGTGAAAACACACCACTTGTAACTGGTTATGTTGAAGTAGATGGAAATGGAACCATGATAAGTTCATTAAAAAATGATGTTAACGGTATTGGCTATATTTCATTATCAGGATTAGCTGAATCCGGTTTAACTGGTTTAAAATTTGAGAATGTTGACCCAACAGAAGCAAACGTTCTTAGTGGTGATTATGGTTTAAAAAGACCATTCATGTATATGACTAGAGAAACTTACGCTTCAGCAGATGAAGAAGCATTAATGGAAGCTTTCTTAGCGTTCTTGGGAACAAAAGAAGGTATCGCAGCTATCCAAAGTGAAGGTGGAATTGTTCAAAGTTCAGCAACAGATCCATCATGGGATTCTATTAAAGCAAACTACCCAGTAACCGCTAAAGACAATAGTGCAATAACCCTTAAGTTTGGTGGTTCTACTTCAGTAGAAAAAGTATCTAAAGCATTAACAACTGCCTTTGCGCCACTAGCGGGGAATGTTAAAGTAGAACACAGCCATACTGGTTCAGGTGATGCTTGGAAACGTACTCAAGGAACTGAAAAAGATGGAGCTAATGCCATTCATATGGGTTTCCTATCAAGAGACATTAAATCAACCGAAACACATGCAGCAAACACATCAGGTAGAATTTGTTATGACGCCGTGGTAGTGGTTGTTAACAAAGAAAACAAATTGGTTACAAACCTTACTGCTTTACAAATAAAAGGAATATATGATGGAACATTCAAAATTTGGAACGACGTTAAGTAATCCGAATAAAGTGAATAAAACCAAATCAAGAAAAATTGACAAAATGGTGCGAGCGGGTCTTAAGCTCGTCACCATTTTATCTGCTTCAATCATCTTCTTTATTATATTCTTTATCGCCCAAAGAGGGATAAAACCTTTTATTGGGTATGGGGGTTTAAATGTCAGTTTATCAAGCTTTTTAACTGGAAATACCTATTTTCAATTACCTAATGTTTATGGCATTGGTTTTGTTATACTAAACACCTTGATTGTTGTATTCTTTGCGGTATTAATTAGTGCACCTATTGGTGTCCTAACAGCTTTATTTATTTCTAGGATGATGCCAAAACCATTTAATGGGGTATTCTTGGTTATCGTAGAAATGTTGGCTTCGATTCCTTCAATTATATATGGGGTCTTTGGGGCTGGTTTTATTACTAAAATGGTTAATGGTTTGGCATCCCTTTTAGGCATGCAAACCGCAGGGGGGTTATCCGGTTTAAGTGTTATTTTGGTGCTAGCCATGATGATTTTACCAACCATTACTTTAATGAGTGTTACCTCCATTAATGCCGTTAATAGAGATATTGAGCTAGGGTCAATGGCTTTAGGGGCAACCGATACATATACATTTTTTAAAATTAGTTTACCAGCGGCTAAATCCGGGATATTCGCGGGTATTATTTTAGGGGTTGGTAGAGCGTTAGGCGAAGCTACCGCGGTATCGATGGTTGCCGGCAATGCGGGAACGGGTCCTAACATTAATTTATTTGATACCACAAGAACTCTAACCAGTTCAATGTTATTAGGACTTAAAGAAACAACCGGTCTGGATTATGACATTCGTTTCTCGATAGGGATTGTTTTAATTATGGTTATTCTAATTTCTAATATGGCATTAAATTATGTTAAGAAGAAGGTAGGGCGTAAGTATGTATAGAAGAAAACGCACCTCAGATACGTTTAGAAAATCAGCTACCTACTTATCAGCTTTATTATCCTCGGTGGTTTTAATTGCGATTATTGTGTTTGTAATTATTAATGGGTCAGGGTTATTATCCATTAAACTTTTAGTTTCTGATTACCATCCTAAAAATTATTCACTAGAAGATAAAACAAATAAATTAGATAGAAGTCTTTCACCATTTGAGAAACCTTCAAATTTGAATGAAAATGAATACTTTTCTTATGATTACGGTATAACCTTAAAAGATTCTAAAGATTCTGAAGGTAAAAATGTGGTAGTCATAAGTAGACTAGATAAACGTTCACCACTATACCGTATGGATGACAAGAGTGATCCACAAAATACGGTTCAACTCAAAACTGGTTTTGAAATTAATACCATCATTTTCGATAATGGTTCCGTAACCTCAAGAAATGGTGCGGAAATGATGGTATTAAGATTAGAAGAAGCCAACTATATAGAAACAATGTCTTTGTCGTCCGGTGGTGGCGGAATTAGAGGGTCATTATTAACAACATTTGTTTTAATTATTTTAACTTTAGCAATCGCTTTACCGTTTGGGATTTTAACCGCAATTTATTTAAATGAAATTGCGTCTAAAAACAAATTCAATGATATCCTTAGAAGTTTAATTGATATGTTAACGGGGATTCCTTCAATTATTTACGGTCTTATGGGGGCAGCTTTATTTGTTCCATTTTCGATGAATGTATTTAAAACTCAAGGCGGCTCCTTAATTAGTGGGTCATTAACCCTAGCCATTATTGTTTTACCGGTTATCATTAAAGCAACCGAAGAAGCTTTAATTGTTGTCCCAAGACCGTATAAGGAAGCTTCTTATGCTTTAGGGGCTAATATGACACAAACCACATTTAAAGTGGTACTACCAAATGCCTTACCAGGGATCTTGTCAGCAACACTGTTATCAATTGGTAGAATCATTGGTGAATCAGCCGCATTAATCTATGCGATTGGAACCGCCATTAAAGATGATGTTAGTATATTTGATAAAGGAACATCCTTAGCGGTTCATATGTGGGCAGTGATGGCTGGAGAAGTACCAAATTTAGAAATGGCATCTAGTATTGCTATTATCTTACTAGTTTTAGTATTAATATTGAATATATCGGTTAAACTAGTTAGCCGTAAGTTTTTGAAAAAGTATGAAGGAGCGTTATAATAGATATGGAAACAGTATTTAAAATAAAGGACTTTAATCTCTTTTACGGAGAAAAACAAGCCTTACACAACATAAATTTTTCAATTTACGCTAATAAAATCACAGCGTTCATTGGACCTTCTGGGTGTGGTAAATCAACTTTACTTAGAAGTTTTAATCGGATGAATGATTTTATTCCTTCATGCCATTTTGAGGGTGATATTAATTACTACGACAAGAATATCTTTGATAAAGACAGTGATCCAATTGGCTTAAGAACAGAGGTTGGAATGGTGTTTCAAAAACCGAACCCGTTTCCAATGAGTATTTATGATAATGTTGCTTATGGGCCTAGATGTCAAGGGATTAAAGATAAGAAACAATTAGATGAAATCGTAATAAGTGCTTTAGAACAAGCGGCTATTTATGAAGAGGTTAAAGATAGACTTAAAGATTCAGCTTTAGCACTATCAGGGGGTCAACAACAAAGACTTTGTATTGCAAGAGCGATTGCGATGCAACCAAAAGTAATCTTATTAGATGAACCAACCAGTGCCTTAGACCCAATCGCTACTTCAAAGATTGAAGATTTAATTTTAGAATTAAAAGAAAAATACACAATTATTATTGTGACACACAACATGCAACAAGCTGCAAGAATATCTGACTTTACCGCATTTTTCCTACTTGGAGAAATGGTAGAATATAAACCAACTGAAATCTTATTCTCTCACCCAGAACTTAAGAAAACAGAAGATTATATTACTGGTAGATTTGGTTAATAGGAGGAACTTATGAGCCGTACAACGTATAACCAAAGTTTAAATAAACTTAAAGAAGACATCGTGAAAATGGGAGACTTGGTATTTGACCGAATTGGTCAAGCTATTGAAGCTTTTCAAACCAATAATTTAGAACTAGCCCAACACTTAATTAAAACCGATGATGAGGTTGATAATTATGAAGAAGATATCGCCAAACAATGTATTAACATTATTTGGAAAGAACAACCAATCGCCACCGATTTAAGGCTTGTCACGGGGATTTTAAAGATGGTTACTGACTTAGAAAGAATTGGGGACCATGTGGTTGATATTAGTGAGATCACATTAGATTTAGCCGGACACCAATTTGAACAAAACTTAAGTATCATTACGACCATGGTTAATCAAGCCACTAAAATGATTAAAGATTCAGTTGATGCTTTAGTGAATATTGATGTCATAAAAGCGCGATTAACAATCGAAAATGATGACATTATTGATGAAAACTATTCCAAACTGATTAAAACGGTGAGTGATTGGATTAAAATCAATCCGACTGGATCAGAAAATGTTATCTCAATCTTATTGGTTGGTAAATACTTAGAAAGAGTGGCTGACCACTCTGTCAATATTGCCGAATGGGTTATCTTTATTGCGACCGGTACGCATAAACGCGTTCAGTTATTTTAAGAGGAATGAAGATGAAAAAAATATTTTATGTTGAAGATGATAAATCAATTGCCTTAATCATAGAAAAGACTTTAGAGAATGCTTCCTTTGAGGCAAAAGGGTTTAGGGACGCTAAATCATTTTTTCAAGTATTAGAAAATGAAACCCCTAATTTAGTCTTATTAGATGTCATGTTACCAGACATGAATGGGTTTGACATTTTAAAGAAATTACGTTCAACTTCTAAAACAGAAGATATTCCCATTATCATTTTATCTGCCTTAACTTCAGAAATGGATAAAGTTACCGGACTGGACTTAGGGGCAGACGATTATATGACTAAACCATTTAGTGTTTTAGAATTATTATCAAGAATCAATACAAAACTAAAAAAACAGGCTAAACAAGACATTCTTAGTTTAGGTAATTTAACGATGGATTTGGCTCAAAGGCTCGTGTTTGTGGGTGATGAAGCAGTGATGTTCACTTATAAAGAATTTGAGATATTAATGTTAATGATGAAACGACCTAATGAAGCAGTTAGTAGAGAAAAGATGTTAAACCATGTTTGGAATTCAGACTTTGTTTTAGAATCAAGAACCATCGATATGCATATTAAATCGATGCGTAGAAAACTGCTTACTAGTCATGCGAGTGTGGAAATATTAACCGTTCGATCTGTGGGGTATAGAATTGTAAATCAATGAGGAAAAATCAAGTTACCACAATTGTAATAGAAATAGCTATAGGCTTATTGTTATTGCTGGGATTGTTATTTGGGATATTAAGATATAATACTGAACAAAACATCATCGAAATGGGTAAAACAATTGCCTATAGCACCCTTAAAAGTTACGAAAACACTGCTTTATCAGATAGTGCTTTTGTGAGTACTTTTAACACGCAAAATAAACATATCGCCATCGTTTCACGAAGTGGCGATGTTTTAGCAAACTCTAACCCTACCGATAAACTTGAAAATCCATTAACCATGGAAGAGTTTATGGATATAGACTCACCTATTTTTAGATATTCTGAAAACCTTGAAAAAAAGATGTTATACATTGTTTTAGAATCAAGAGGTAACTTTATTAGAGTATCTATTTCAACGACAAATCAATTAAATAGATATCATACTTTAGCCCTCTATGCGACACTCTTAGGCACTGTTTTTCTAATCTTTATGGTAATAGCTTTAAATCTTGAAAGACGAAAATATCAGCGAGATTTATCTACTTTATTATTGGAGATCCATACTAAACAAACAAACTCGTCTTATCAAATAAAAGAGACTGAATATGATGATTTAAATGAAATCGTTTGGTTGCTTAATAAGATTATGCCTGTTACAAATATAGATTCTAAAGAAACCTTAAGAATCTTATTGAATGAAATGAACCAAGGGATATTATTAGTCAACTCTAACCAAGAAATAGTCTTGACCAATAAAATCTCAAGTGACCTTATAAATCTTAAAGAAGGTGAAAAAGTGATGTTTCAAATTAGAGATAAAGATGTTTATGAATCGATTTCAGAGGCAACCAAAAAGAATATCAATGAAACCATCACTTTGGATTATAAAGATAAGCACGTTACTGTTTTAGTTAAATCAGTTCAAAGTCCCTTATTAAATAAAAACACTGATAAACTTGGTGTGTTGGTCATCTTAGTTGATGATACAGAACGTTATATTTTAGATAAGAATAAACGGGATTTCTTTGCGAACGCATCCCATGAATTAAGAAGTCCTCTAACCAGCATAAGCGGCAGTGCGGAGTTAATTAACTTAGATATGGTTAACTTAGAAACTCAAAAACAACTGTCTCAACAAATCATGGATAATGTCAACATTATGAATAATTTGATTAATGATATGCTAGAGTTATCTAAACTTCAATCAAATCCACCTAAAATATACCATAAGAATAACCTTAAACAAATTATGACTCAAACAATTGAAAACTTAAAATTTAAATTAGAAGAGAAAATGATTGATTTAAAACTTGATTTAGATGAAGTAGAATATATTGGTTCGGAACAAGATTTTAGATCACTATTTAAAAACTTAATCGAAAATGCCATTAAATACAACAAACAAAATGGCTCTATCACTATTAATATCAAACAAAAAGGCCCTGGATTTATTTTTATGGTTAAAGATACTGGCATCGGCATCTCTAAAGAAAATCAAGCTAGAGTCTTTGAACGTTTCTATCAAGTTGATAAAGATCGAAACCTTTCTTTAAAAGGAACTGGGTTAGGGCTATCAATCGTTAAACATATTGTCATTTTGTATAAGGGTACGATTCGTCTTGAATCTGCTTTAAATGAAGGAACCACGATGACAGTAGAATTACCTTAATCATTAAATTAAAAGAGTTTGAAATCAAAATTCCGAACTCTTTTTTTTAAGTTAATTTTTAATTCGTTTATTTAATAGATATGTCGCCAGCCAAAGTAACCCAACAGACACAATTACAGAAATAATCATGACCCAAAATATCGGAATATCTAATCCAAATATGCCAATTTCGTTATACCCATAGACTTCTTTTAAGGCGGTATTTAATTCAGTCATCTCAGATTCTGGCATATTACCAGTGAGTTTCTCAGTAATTATATTAAGCCCTTTGGGTAACATGGCTCGCCTTAATAGAATCGTCATATGCGTAAAGGGAATGATACTAGAAAAAGATTGAATCCATTTTGGCAGTATTGATAAAGGCAAATAAATCCCTGAGGCAAACCCAATTAGTGATCCAAACACACCACTGACTGCTCCAAAGGCATTGACTGATTTAATAAGCGAGGTTAGAAAGACCATAAAGGCAGTCGAAATAAAAGCGAAGAAGAAGGTATAAAAGATCGCTGTAAACCATACTTGAAGTGAATAACCAATTCCAGTTGATAATGTAATGATGCCTAATGAAGCAATCACAATTAATATATTTATGAAAGATGAAATCACAAAGGAAGATAAATAGTAAGACAAGATTATTTTAGGACGTTCAATTGGCGTTACTAAAAAACCATCAATTTGTTTGTATTCAAAGTCATTGATTATATTTCCTAAATTCCCTAACGGAATTGAAACACTATTAATGACGATTAAGCCAGGAATTAATTGTGAGTAAACTAAAAAAGTTAATTCCTTATCAGTTAGGATACCGTCCAGTTCGGTTGGTTTCATATTTTCAGCGATAAATAATAAGTATAAAGTTAATAAAATGATGACGGATAAGAATGAGAAGAAGACAGCCGTTTTATCTCTAAGATAAATCTTGATGTTTCTTTTAAATAAAGCAACTAGATTAAGCATTTTGTTCACCCACGACATTGACGAACACATCATCTAATGTCCCTTTAATGACTTCAAATGTCTTAATGTTATCTTTAATGTCGCTAATTAATTCTAAAGTGTCTTTAGTATCATTGATTTCAACATAGTATTGGTCAGCAACTGTACTAAATATCCGCTTGGTTTTATTGAGATAAGCTTCTAAGTCGTCTTTATTTTTAGGAACCAGTTTAAAAAAGTCTTTTGAATACTTTTCTTTCAGTTCAGCAGGTGATCCGTAAACAACAATATTTCCTTTATGAATAATGACGATATGGTCAGCGTGTGCGGCTTCTTCCATATAGTGTGTGGTTAAAAAGACAGTGATACCCTTTTGTTGTCTTAAATCATTAATAACATGCCAAACAATTTGTCTTGTTTCGGGATCTAAACCAGTAGTCGGTTCATCCAGGATTAATAGTTCTGGATTCGCAAATAAAGCCCTTGCGATTTCAACACGACGTTTTTGACCGCCAGATAAAGTTTTAAATCTTTGGTTTTCAATTTCTTTTAGTTTTAAATAATTAATTAAATGCTGATAACGTTCTAAAACTTCTTTTTTACTATTAGAGTATAAGGCCCCTCTTGAAATAAGGTTTTCTTTAACCGTTAATAAATTATCTAAGACATTTTCTTGAAAGACGACCCCTATTTTATTTCTAATATAGGCCTCATCTTCCTTACCGTTTAATTTTACGGATCCCGAATCCTTAGATAGAAGCGTAATCATCATTCTAATTGTGGTCGATTTACCAGCCCCATTTTGACCTAAAAAGGCGTATAATTCGCCTCTTTTAACATAAAAAGAAATATCATTTACAGCGACTAAATCGCCAAACTTTTTTGTCAAATGGTTAACTTCTAATATTTTATCCATGTTCTCTCCTTATTGATAATTTAGTTACTAAAGTCAATATAACCAATGTTGGGGTTATATAACAGTAAAATACGTGTGGTAAAACGTGATTTTACCTAGGTTTTACAATTACAGTACTAAATCAATAAATTTATTTGTTTATAAGTTTTAACCTGCAATTACATTTTTTATTGTACGCCTTCAGTGATATTTTGTCTATAAAAATATCGCAATTATGCGGTTTGCAACCCAAAGTTGACAAAAAGAAACTGAGAAAAGGTGGTTTTAAATGGTGTGAGGTCTTATAATATCAGTGGAGGATGAACTATGACAACAGGCGAAAAACTAACTAACTTAAGAAAGAAGGCAAACTTTACCCAAGAAGAACTAGCAGATAAACTTAATGTTTCAAGACAAGCTGTCTCTAAATGGGAACAAAACCAAGCTTTTCCAGAAACAGATAAATTAATTCAATTATCAAAATTATATGGTGTTTCAATGGATTATATATTAGGCATCAATAATGATAAAGGTGTATTATTGGATGATTCTAATAAACTACCTTTATATCAAACTAAATCATTTTTTACATCGATATGGTCAATTATTTATGGATTAATCATGTTACTATTATTTATGGCGCCCTATGTTTCACTTTCAAGTGAAGGATTTGGTAGTATAGAGTTTTATGTTAATGTGAATGTCTATCAAATCATATTTACTGGAGACCTACACATTGGGAATATACTATTAATCATGGCATTTTTACTCGTAATTTTACAAATTTTTATAGGCGTACTAATTCTATTTTTAAATAATAAAGCAGAATTAGTGGGCTATAGAAAGATTGCTTCAGTAGTAGAACTAGGTTTATGGACAATTCTTTTAATTCTCTTTATCGGAGACGCTAAAGTAGCGATGCTATTTATACTATTGCTTAGCCTCATAAACTTTATTGGTTTATTTAAAGTTAAACAAAATAAGATTGAATATATTGTTGAATAAATTATAGTTTTTTAAAGGAAGGGCGACCTTCCTTTTTTTCTTTAGGCTGTTAAGCGCGCCTTAATTCAATTAAAGTTGATTAAAGAACATATTTTTCGTATAATGAGGTATGGAAAAAAACGTCACAAACATCTCGAACTTAGCGATTGCACAAAGAATGGTAATGATTAAGTTCATTAATTAGGTACTACCTTTCTAGAGGTTTATTTTATAAGAGAGCAGCTTAAAAATCACATATTCTACTATTAATAACAAAACAATGGCATTAACCGAAACTTATAATTAATTAACCTAAGAGGTGAAATACATGGTCTTTATAGATACTGAAGTAAACCCAAAAACTAGACAAATACAAGATATAGGGTGTATTAAATCTAATCGTGATGAATTTCATTCTAATGATTTAGGTCAATTAATTAAGTTTATTAAAAGAGAAGATTATTTTGTTGGACATAATATTATTAAGCATGATTTAGTCTATTTACATAAAACTAAAGTTAAAAAATACATTGATGAACACAAGTGTATTGACACATTGTTTTTATCAACGCTTTTATATCCTGAAAAGCCATATCACAGTCTAGTTAAAGATGATAAACTTTATACGGATTCGGTTAACAATCCACTAAATGATTCTAAAACAACTCAAAAATTATTTGCCGATATAGTAGATGCTTTTAATAAACTTGATGGCGCTATGAAAGATATATTTTTTGCCTTATTAAGTGAAATTCCTGGGTTTGAGGCTTTTTTTAGTTATCTGAAATATAAGCCTAATAACAAGAAAATTCAGGATCTTATTAAAAAGAAATTTAAAGATAAATACTGTGAAAACGCAGAGTTAGGTTCCTTTATTAATAAGAATCAAGTTGAATTAGCCTATAGTTTAGCCTTAATGAATACAAATGAAGTGGAATCATTGTTGCCAGGATGGGTATTAAAGAGTTATCCAGAAGTGGAAAATATCTTATGGAAATTAAGGAACACGCCATGTCATGAAAATTGTCATTACTGTGATAATCATCTATCACCATTAAAAGCACTAAATCAGTATTTTTCTTATCCATCGTTTAGAGATTTTGATGGTGTTCCATTACAAGAACAAGCTGTCAAGGCTGCTATTGAAAATAGATCTATTATCACTGTGTTTCCAACTGGTGGAGGTAAATCCTTAGCTTTTCAATTACCAGCTTTAATGGCTGCAGAAAGTGTCAGAGGATTAACGGTGGTTATATCCCCTTTGCAGTCTTTAATGAAGGATCAAGTTGATAATTTAGAAACTAAAAATATTACAAATGCGGTATTTATTAATGGATTATTAGTTCCAATTCAAAGAAAAGAAGCCATTGATAGAGTAAAAGATGGTTCAGCTGGGATTTTATATATTGCGCCTGAATCTTTACGTTCTAAAACAATTGAGCGATTGTTATTAAGTAGACTAATCGTTCGTTTTGTTATTGATGAAGCGCATTGTTTTTCAATCTGGGGTCAAGATTTTAGACCAGATTATCAATATATAGGCGTATTTATTAAAGAACTTCAAGAGAAAAAAGGGTTAAACACATCGATTCCTATTTCTTGTTTTACTGCCACAGCCAAAAAACAAGTCATCATTGATATAGAGAATTATTTCAAAAAAACATTAGATATTGAAATGGATATATTTAAAACAACCAGTCAAAGAAAGAATCTCATCTATAAAGTTATTCAAGTTAATGGAGAAGAAGAAAAATATAAAGAAGTAAGAAACTTAATTGAACAAGAGAAAACAGCAACTATTATTTATTCTTCAAGAAGAAAAACCGTTGAAAATTTGTATACTCGTTTGAAACAAGATAACTTTGAAGTTTCTTATTTTCACGGTGGTTTAGAAAAAGATCGAAAAACAGAACAACAAGATAATTTTATGAAAGGTGTCACCGAAGTCATGGTCGCGACGAATGCTTTTGGAATGGGCGTTGACAAATCAGACATTGGCTGTGTTATTCACTATGATATATCGGATTCCCTTGAAAACTATGTCCAGGAATCTGGTAGAGCTGGTAGAGATCAAAACATGACTGCTAATTGTTATGTGTTGTATGATGAAAATGACTTAAATAAGCATTTTGAACTTTTAAATAATTCTAAATTGAACAAAGTAGAAATTGAACAGATTTGGACTGCTCTGAAAAACATGACAAAATTAAGAGACAGTGTTTCTAAATCTACTTTAGAAATTGCCCGAGAAGCGGGTTGGGATGAAGAAATCTATGACATTGATACCAGAGTAAAGACTGCAATCGCATCTTTAGAAGAGGTCGGTTATATTAAACGAGGCCAAAACTCTCCAAGAGTTTTTGCCACAAGTATCCGGGCAAAAAATGTTGAACAGGCCAATGCAGTTATTGATCAGTCTAAATTATTCAATGAAAAGGAAAAAGAAATTTCCAAACGGATCATGAAATCTTTAATATCAAACAAATATAGACTAAAACCAAATGATGAAATCCCTGAGATGCGAGTTGACTATATAGCCGATAACTTAGGACTAGATAAAGAAATTGTTATTCGGTCTATCAATTTACTTAGAGAAGCGAAATTATTAGAAGACGATAATGATGTATTTGCACAAATTAAAAAAGGAACTAAATCCACTGTAGCCAATAAACAAGTTACGCTTTACGCTAAGATTATTACGTATTTACTAAATGCCTTAACGACTGATAGTAAAATATATAATACTAAAGTAATAAACGAAGAATTAATTAATGAAAACATCTCTTCTAAAATGGCTGATCTCACTAGAACTTTTAATTATTTAAGTATTTCTCACTTTATTGAAACGAAAAAAATTAACCGTGATAATTTAAAAATTAAACTCTTAAATGAACAAAAAGAACTATTAGCTTTCTTCAATAAACGCTTGGCATTAGCGTATGAAATAATTGATTATTTATTTAAAAAGGCAGAAGAAAAACGAGAAAATGAATATATCGTCAACTTTTCATTAGTAGAACTTAAAAAACAGGTTAACCAATCAAAAACTTTATTTGATATAAAATATGATTTAGATGATATTGAAGCGGCCTTACTTTTTCTATCAAAAATTAAAGCACTTCAAATAGAAGGTGGTTTTTTAGTTCTATATTCCCCGATGTATCTCACAAGAATTGAAAAAAACAGTTTAAAACAATTTACAAATCAAGATTATGCAAACTTATACAATCACTATGAGAATAAAAAACAACAAATTCATATTGTCGGAGAATATGCTAAAAAAATGGTAGAAAATTACCAAAGTGCGCTAAAGTTTGTTAATGATTATTTTGTAATGGATTATAAGAAGTTTTTAGACGCGTATTTCCCGGGAAATAGAAAAGAAGAACTTGAAAGATATATGTCTCCTAAAAGGTTCTTTGAGCTTTTTGGCAATTTATCAACCGAACAGCTAGCCATCATTAAAGATAAAGAACATTCAAGAATTGCGGTAGCGGCAGGTCCTGGTAGTGGAAAAACGAGAGTGTTGGTTCATAAGTTAGCCTCTATCATTTCTACAGAAGATATCAGAAGTGAACAATTGTTAATGCTTACTTTTTCAAGAGCGGCAGTCACTGAATTTAAAGAACGCTTATTTAATTTGATAGGGTCTCCAGCCTATTCGATAACCATTACAACATTCCATTCATATGCTTTTGATGTGGTGGGAAGATTAGGTAGTATTGATACAACTGATGATATTATTAAAGAAGCAACAGAACTTATCAAAAATCGTGAAGTAAATCCCGTTAAAGCGACTAAAATGGTTTTAGTAATGGATGAAGCTCAAGATATGAATTTAGATGAATATAACCTTGTTGAAGCACTTATGGAATATAATGAATCTTTAAGAGTAATCGCTGTTGGAGATGATGATCAAAACATTTTCGAATGGAGAGGCTCCAGTTCAGATTATTTCAGGAGTATCGTTGAAGAAGAAGAGGCATTTTATGAACTACCGGTTAACTTTAGAAGTAAATCTAATCTGGTGGATTTTTCGAATCAATTTGTTCATACGATATCAAAAAGATTAAAAAAACAAACTATTTCTTCTTATACTAAAGAACTGGGCACTATTAAAATTACTAAATACAACACGACTGATTTGATTGTTCCGGTTGTTAATGATGTCATTAATGCAAACCTAAAGGGTTCAACCTGTATTATTACAAGAACCAACGAACAAGCGATTCATATTGCAGGACTATTGAATTTAAATGGTAAAAAAGCACAACTGATTCAAACAAATGATGAGTTTAGACTATTCAATGTTTTTGAAATAAGGCAGTTTATTGAGCTACTAGAAAAATATGATAACCCATTGATTACTGAGGGGATGTGGACGGAAGCAACTGAAAAATTAAAAACCCGTTTTAGCAATAGTAAGAATTTTGAAATGATTGATTTGATTTTAAATAAGTTTAAAACAACCGCTGGCAATAATCCGTATTTAAGCGATCTAATTGAATTTGTTTATGAATCTAATTTTAGCGACTTCTATATAGAAACACCCTATACTGTTTCGACATTCCATAAAGCTAAAGGGAAAGAGTTTGATAATGTGTTCATCCTTTACGATAATGTCAATAAATCTTATACAATGAAAGATGAAGAGAAACGTAAGCTTTATGTTGGGTTGACACGTGCGAAAACAAATATTAGTATCCATACTTCTAGTCCAGTATTTGATAAAATTAAAACGAATAACCAACAAAATGTTGTAAATGATGATTTGTTTGAGAAACCGCAACAATTTATATTTCATTTAACACATCGAGATATTTATTTAAATTACTCAAAGTATGTTCAAAATAATATTAAAGATGCAACACCTGGAGAAGAACTAACGATTGAAGATGATATTTTAAAGTATAAAAATAGAAAAGCAGTTCAATTTTCTAATGCGGCAAAAAAGACTATCGAAAACACCATTGAAAGTGGTTATGTCCTTAAAAAAGCGAGGATTAACCATATGGTTTATTGGTATGATAAAGAAAAAGAGGAAGAAGCATTAATACTATTACCCGAATTAATGTTTGAACTTATATCTGAACCCTAATCAAATATGGTAAAATTGATTTACTGAGGTACTTTATATGATAATCATTAAAGGCAGTAACCTAGTTAAAGAATACGGCAGTAAAATGAGTAAAACTCAAGTGATTAAAGGGATTAATTTAACCATTGAATCAGGCGAGTTTGTTTCTGTTGTTGGGCCAAGTGGAAGTGGTAAAACCACACTACTTTATTTATTAAGTGGCTTGGAACCCTATACGGATGGATCTATTCAATTATTTGATAAAGAATTGAATACTTATTCTAGTAGTGACACCGCAAACTTAAGACAAACCAAGATCGGGTTTGTTTTTCAGTCTTATAATCTGATTGGTAATCTAAATGTTTATGAAAATGTATTGATTTCAGCTGTAATAGCTGGAAAAAGTGATAAAAATAGAGTCCATGAAGCATTAGAGATGGTAGGGATGTTAGAGTATAAAGATTTATATCCTAACCAAATCAGTGGTGGGATGCAACAAAGAGTATCTATCGCTAGAGCTTTAGTCAATGACCCAAAAATTATCTTTGCCGATGAACCAACGGGTAACTTAGATCATCATAATGGGCTTCAAATTATGGAAATTCTAAAACAGTTAAATCAAAATTATCATAAAACGATCATCTTAGTTACGCATAATGAAGATTTGTTGTCTTTTGGGACAAGGACAATTCGTTTAAATGACGGATTAATTATTGAAGATGTCGAAACGCTTAAATAAACTGTCTTTTATAGGGCGATTTGCTATTAAAAATATATGGTTTGAAAAACTAAAATCATTGGCTTTAATGGTTTTATTTATCACGATTTTTATGATTGTTTTTTTACTCTTTTCAGTAGGCGGTTTGGTGCGTGGGTTTTACTACCAAAATATTGAAGATACTTATAAAAATCATGATTTAGTGATCTCGGTTGATGAAAACACAAACGCGAGATTTTTCTCAATTAGAAACCTTAATCATGATTCAATCGTTGATACCACACCGTTATTGAAAATTAACACACTAATGACGTATGAATCGAAAACCTATGTGACTATTTTAGCTGGTGATATGACGAGTTTAAATAAAATAAACAATTATGTTAATGTACAAACATTAGTTGAAAATGAAGTGGTGATCACAAAGTCACTTGCCAATGCCTATCAACTAAAACTTAATGACGAAATATACCTACAATTAGATGATAATTTACAGTTTACAGTTAAAGACATTGTTGAAGATGATGGTTTACTTAATAATAGAACCGTATTTATCAATAAGGACGCTAATATCGCTAATATTATCGAAGGGTTAGGATTAAGTGGAATTAATTCTGATTTACTAAAAAATATCTTTAATACCGTCTATTTAGAGGTGGATAATCTTGAGATTATTGATGAACTTCAATTAATTGAGGGGTATCAAAATCTAAAGATCGAACCCGTTTATAATAAAGATAGTATCGAGGGCTCTATTAATAAGATAAGCCTTTCTATTTGGTTGGTATTTATCTTTGTCTTACTGGCAATCTTATTTATCTTAGAAGGGTTGTTAACCAATATTTTCAAGCGTAAAACGAAAGAGATTGGCATTATTAATTCGTTGGGTGGTAAGTCTAGTTTTTATTTAAATATGATTTTAATAGAAACACTGGTTTATTATCTCATTGGGGCCTTATTGGGCATCCTTCTGACGAACTTTTTAATGCATCAAGGGCTTAACTATCTAAACTCTAATCTAGACTTTAGCTTAAGCTTTTTAGTTATATTAAGCGGCCTATTGGTAACCGGGTTATTAGTTTTACTCGTTATCTATCTAAACTACCGAATGATTAACCGGACCAGTGCCGTGGTTTTGAGTAAAGATAATAAGATGGTTAAAAAGACTTATGAGTCTTTATATTTGATAATTTTAGCAATTCTTTTATTGACAAATCTATTCATGAATTCCGATTCTATTTTAAAAGGAACCTATACGCTTGTTTTAATTATTTTGTTTGGGTTTTTCTTAGTAAGAGGTTTAATAAAATTAGGAACCCGTTATAAAAGGGATAGTTTATTTTCCTTGGTATCCTTAAAAAACATCACCCAAAACAAAATTATCTTAAACAACCTAAATATTGTCTTACTGAGCTTTTTAGCAATCATGTTGATTGTGATTAGTATCAGTTTTAATGGCCGATATAGTGAGAATAGAATGGCTTCTATTAAAACAGATTATGTGATTGGTAATATTTCTCATGATACAAAAACATTGGTAAGTGAAGTAAGATTAATGGATAACGTTAAAGAGGCAACGGAGGCTTATTTATATCAACAGATTCAGATTGATGATTTAGATGTCGCAAATGATTATATGGTATCGGTAGAGACAAGCGTAATTGGAAACTATCTTGATTTAGGTATTGATGAAGCAACGCTTGAAGCTTTCGAAAAAACCTCAAAACCTTATCTCATTTTATCTGAGAAGTATCAATATGTTTATGGCTATAAGTCGGGTGATATCATTCGTTTAAAAATCAATAATACCCTTGATAACCAGTTGTTTGAAATATTAGCTTTTCACACCTCTAATAATTCTATGATAAGTATTTCTAATATGATTGAACTAGAAGAATATGAAGCTGTGTTAAAAAACAGTATTTTAGTTAACGCGAGCGCGAATAAAGAAGTTCTTTATCAAGATCTAATCAATCGATATCAATCAAGACTTTATTATATTGTAGAAATGAACCAATCACTTAAAGAGATTGAGACGCTTTCTAACCAACTCTTTGATTTGGTTAGTTATCTTTCTTATATTTTGATTGCTTGTTTTATTCTGACGATTGTGAATAATTCAGTATTGATTTTTGATGAGATGAGGCCAACCTATCAAAAATTAAAAGTTTTGGGAATGAAAAAAAAGCAGTTTATTAAAATGCTCAGTTTAGAACATTTATATATTATGATGGCTATTATTACCAGTGGATTAGTTATCATTTTGGTTGGGATTCCAAACTTTATATATATTGGCGGGTTGTTAAATGTTTATTTGCCATTAACCTACACCATAAGTGATCTATTTATTGGAACCTGTTTATTCATTTTATTTTATGTGTTGAGTCATCTTGTTTATGTCTATAGACTAGATAAGTTGGCTGTATTAAATAACATCAATTTATAAAACAGTTTATATCTAATAGACTATTGATTAAAATAAAGATATAATTAAAGTACCTACTACAAAATACTTTAAAGAAAGAAGGGATTTATATGTTTCGTTTTAAACGTGTATTTGGATTAATTTTAGTTGCCTTTACGGTTGTTATTCTAGCAAGTTGTGGAGGAGACTATAAGTTAAGTGTTCATTCAGATAAAACCACGATTGGCGTTGGTGAGAAAGTAACGCTTAGTGCAAAATTGAATGCCAAAGGGGAAGAAATTACCAATATCATGGATTCTCTAGAATTTAGTTCTAGTGATGAGGCTATATTGAGCGTCACAAGTGCTGGTGTTGTTGAAGGGCTTAAAGCTGGATCAGCAACGATTAGTGCTACCATGACCTATAATGAAACCGATTTGGAAGCAAAAATAAAATTTACTGTGAAAGCTTTACCAAATAAACCAACTAACCTCCTCATCACAGAAGATGTTTTGACATGGACTGCGGTTACTGGCGCAAGTAGTTATTTGGTTAAAGTAAATGGTGTTGATCATACGGTAAGCTCACCTACTTTTAATTTAGGTGACTTAGCGTTAGCCTATGGATCTTATGAAGTTCAAGTGCTTACGAAAGTTGGAGAAGACTATTCATTAGCGGCTGTTATCACCTATACAGTTGTAGATCCAAAACTTGAAGCAAATACTTATCGGGCTGTGCTTGTTAGAATGGACGCAACTTACTTACCTGATATGACTGAAATAGATTTTCATTCTGAAGATGAATGGCAATCTTATCTAGTGGCGGATAGATACGCCAGAGCTTATACAAATGGGGCAATGGTGGGTAACATTCCACTTTCAAAAACAGTATCCGTCTTTGATGCTTTTGAATCTATTACTTTTGGTGATATTGAAAGTTTTCAAGATATTTTTAATGAATTAGATAAGTTTGTTGATATTGATTTAACTGCTGCTCAAATTGCTGCAGTGTTAATTGAAGTGGTGGATGTGATTCTTGAACAACAAATCGAAGTATCAGAAGCTAGTCAATTATATTATGAAGATCGATTAGATGAAAAACTTCTTGATAAAAATGTGATTGTAAATGAATCTCAATATCTCAAACTAATGGCAGATATCAATACATATGGCTCACCTGCGGATGTTTTAGCACTCAACAATTATATGGATAATAATCTTGTCTTCTATGGTTGGGTTGATTATAAAGAAGCGATTAATAATATCGTTTTTGATTTAAATGATCAAAACCCTCATTCGTTAGATTATTACCGTTATGCATTTCCTGAAGATGAAGCACTTCAAGCGATTGTTAATATTGTAGAAACTGCCTTTAATGCTGAAGATACTGAATTCTTGGCTTTTCTTGAATATTCTATTTCTTTGATAGATGCTGTAAGATACTATAATGAAAGTATTAGTGAGTTTGAATCAATAATGGCACAAGAAGAAGATAAAGTTTTAATGTTAGAATCTATCCGACTCGCTTTTACAGAAAATAAACAAGATTTACGTACTTCACTAACTGCGACAATTGATTATATATTAGACCTATATGTTCATATCGATGGCGACTTCATTAATGTGTTAGATACTTTAGCTGTTAATGGTCTAGTAAGTCCTGATGAAGTAATTATTCTTAAAAGTGAACTAGTGGGATTATTTAGAGATACACTGCCAACCGCTTTAGAGTTTGAAGATATGTATTTAGCTTTAGTCATAGTATTAAATCATACCTTTGATATAAGTCCAACAGAAATGGTTGGGTTCGCTGCTTCATTAGGAACTTCAACTAATCTTTCCATCGATTTAATGTTAGAACTCTTAGATGATATTGACTTAACGATGATTGAAGAGTTAGCAGCGATTATTGACGGAATGATTATTTATGGTACTTATGATGAATATTATAATTATAGTGGAGATACCTATGATTACCGTAAGGTAGTAGAATTAATTGTTTATCTAGGGAACTTTAAAAAAGACTTCACAACCGAACATGCGATAAAGATTGCCGCACTTGAAGCAGTTAACACTTCTACATTTGAAACACAAATCGCACTCGTTTCAGAAAAAGTTATCACCAAGATAATGGAACTTAGTGGTGCTGATGCGTCTTCAATTAATAGTCTTATCACTTTATTAGCAAACCAAAATGCTTATAAAGATATTGATAAAATCATTGCCAAATACGGTAATGAAGTGTTTGACTACTTTGTTGAAACAAACGGAAAGATTGCTTTAGATATCATTGACTTAATTGAAATTGCCCCTGAATGGGATGATGTTAAAGCTCAAAATGGTGCATTAAGGGTGATTGGATCAGCCATATTTACTTATCACGATATGATTCTACCAGAGTTAACCGATGCGGAAATTGATATTATCGCTGAGTTTATTCTAAATGTTGGCGTGAGCAATATATTCTTTGCGAACGTAGGAATGAATGAGGCTGCTTTAGAAGAATACCAAACATTCATTACAGATATCGCACCAAGCGTTAAAACTTTATTAAAGAATGCTATAAAAGTAGAAATTGCTTTCAGTAATGCGTTAAAAGCCAATGACGCTTTCTATGAGTTTGCGAACCTAAGTGATGTATTTAGTCCTAATGAATCTCTTTTAGTTCAAATAACGCTTGCCTTAGATATCGTCTTAACTGAAACGAATAAAGACTTGATCGATACTTCAGTGGCATTATTCTTTGATGAAATCATGGCCCATGAATTCATTTTAGAGTTAAGCGGTATGACCGCTGTAAATGTTACTGAACAAAAGACCCATGTCTTAGCGATACTGGATACACTTTATCTTGATGTTGAAAGAGTTAGTGCTTATGATTTCTATGACTTAACTTCTTTACAACTTGATGATTTTAGAGGTATATGGCAATATGGTGCAACCTCACCTGATACCAATTAAACGAATATTTAAATTTAATTATAAACTGCCTTTTCATTCGTGATTAAGGCAGTTTTTCTTATATTAATTAGGATTTATAAACTTAAATGGTCAAGAAATATGGAAAAACATCTTTTATTATAAAATTTAGTGATAATTTATACAAAAATGAGGTATAATAAAGTTGAATTAGAACGTTTGTACAATTATAGAAGAACCTAAAAAAATTAAGTCATGGTATTAGATAGAAAAGAGGTGTGCTATGGCAGATACTTTATATGATAAAGAGTATGTATATGAACCCTTATTGGCATACGATAAAATCTTCAAAGAAGAACATCACAAAAACACCACAGCGTTTTTTGATGATTTGGTCAAAAAATCAAAAATAAACAAAGAAGAAAATAAACTAACCAATAAAGAACTTGTGGCGCTTGATAAAAAACGTAATGCGGTCCTAAAAAAGATTAATAACCAATCCGCATTAAAAGGATTCCTGATTTTTTTATTGATAGCGTTCGTGGTCGTAATTGGCGTATCTATTTATATGTGGGTCGATTCAGGATATCACTATATTCAACCTATCCTAATCGGTGTCAGTGTTATCTTGTTTGTTTTATTCTTATTACTGATTATTAAGAAAATAAAGCCTAAATTAGTTATTTTAAAAGGTGAAAAGACCGTTCTTGATAAGAAATATAAAGAAACACTCGAGTTAGCTTGGGCACAAATGGCACCACTTAATAATCTCTTTACCTATGGACAAAATACAGCTATTTTTAGAAAAACATTACCACTAATCGATTTAGATAAAATGTTTGATAGTAAACGTCTTGATTATATGGTGGCGAAGTTTGGCCTTAATAGTACACCTGATTTAGATAGATCGGCCTTATATGTGCAATCTGGGGATATCAATGGCAATCCGTTTTATATCGCAAGAGATTTAGTCCATCAGTTGGGAACAAAAACATATACGGGTTCAATTGTAATCCACTGGACGACGGTCTCCACAGATTCTAAGGGCAGAGCTAGGACCGTTCATCATTCTCAAACCTTAACGGCTCAAGTCACTAAACCATGTCCTTATTACCATGAATCTCCTTATATTGTCTATGCGAATGAGGCAGCACCGGATTTGATTTTTTCAAGAGAAGACTCTAATGCCGAACATATGGAAGAAAAAGAAATCGACAAATTTGTTAAAAAACAGTCGAAGAAACTAAGAAAGAAACAAGAAAAAGGGTTGAAAACGGGTAGTAATTATACGGTCATGGGAAATACTGAATTTGAAGTATTGTTTGGTGGGTCTAATCGTAATAATGAAGTTCAATTCAGATTATTGTTTACCGCTTTAGCTCAAAAACAACTCTTACAATTAATGAAAGACAAGAAGATTGGGTTTGGCGATAATTTTGACTTTAGAAAACATAAAATGATCAATGTGGTCTTCCCAGAACACTTACAAAGTTTCGATTTAAATGTCAGCCCAAGTTATTTTAAAGATTATAATATTGATGAGATAGAAAAGAAGTTTATTGATTATAACAATGGTTACTTTAAGGCGATTTACTTTGGGTTTGCCCCTATCTTATCAATTCCACTTTATCAACATCAAAAACCACATGAATATATTTATAAAGACAAGTATAATAGTTATGTGTCCTTCTATGAACATGAACAAGTGGCTAATATGATGAATGAGACTCAATTTAAGCACCCACTATCTAAAACAAGAAACATCTTAAAGACCTCAACGGTTAAGAGTGGTAATCACTGTGATACAGTAAAGGTTACTGCCTATGGTTATGATGCCATTCCAAGAACTGATTATATTAGTAAAATGGGTGGAGACGGTAGAATGCATATGGTTCCTGTGAATTGGGTCGAATATATTGCCGTTTCTCAAGATACAAATGTCGATATTAATGTCTTGGTTGAAGATAAAAAACCGGAATCTTATAATGAGAAGATTAGAGCTATCTTTGAAAAATTCCAAGATCGACAAGTCACAACAGATGATATGGTTAAAGTAGGACCATTTATCGCATATATTGCAAGTAAAACAAAAGATGTCATATAATATTAATAAATAGTAAAGGAGAATACTAATGGCAAATGAATTAGATGAAGTAAGAGGTCCGGTTAACGAACAAGGACGAGATGTAAATGTTATTGAAAAACAACTACCAGTCAAAGTGGGTTGGGGTTCAACTTTCTTTGAAGTAATGTTGTGGGTATTAGGGATCATTCCAGGTGTTATTTTCTTATTTATGAAGATAAGTGCTAGAAACTACCTAAAACAACTTGAACAACGTGTGCAACATAACGCATCACAAATTGACAACTATCTAGAACAACGTGTTCAAATTCTACAAAACGCAGTGGGCATTGTTGAAAAGAGTGTTGACTTAGATAAAGATGTTATGAAGACCGTTGCAGCATACCGTGGTGGGGTTCATCCCGATGATACGAACCGTAACCAAGTCGCTGGTGAAATTGACGCCGCTATGCGTAGTATTAATGTTGCTTTTGAAGCTTATCCAGATTTAAAGGCACACCAAACTTTAGCGGATGCAATGCAACAAAACTCTTATTTACAAAGAGAAATTACTGCCGCAAGAGAAGTTTACAATGATACTGTCTTAAAATGGAATACAGACATTTATAGATGGCCAACTAAGATGATTGTTGCAGCAAAAGCTGGTTATACAACAAGAATCCCATTCTCAGCATCCAGAGAAACTAAAGAACAAGCGAGAGCGAAATTCTTTTAATCACTAGTAATTTAATAAATGACCATATTTCAGTTGAAGTATGGTTTTTTTATGAATTGATTAATAGGATAGTTTCTTGAATTATTACCACTAAAATGGTAAGATTAAGTTAACGATAAAAGGGAGGGTTACCATGACTGAAAAAGAACAAAAAGTAATTGAAGCCGAAGTTGTTGATGAAAAAAAAGAAAATGCTGATAATAAATCTAAAGAATCTAGGAAAGATAAGGTTGGCTCATTCTTTAAAGAATTAGGCAAAGATATTTCTGATGCCGCTAGACAAGGCTTAGCTTGGACGGATAAACAAATCCAAAAGATTAACCAAAGTGAAGCATTTAAAGAAGCTTACAAGAAACAGACAGTAAAATTTAAGGTTGTTGGGACAAATACCTCTTTTAGAGGGTTTAAAGAACAAAACCAAGTTTTAGTTAAATTAGATGATCAATTTAACACAAAAACAGTCAAAATTAATTCCATTTTAGAAGTGGAAGATGGCACTAAGTTAAAAGTGATGAACATTGACTTAGAAAAAGCGGTTCATAGGGAATTGACTATTAAAGGGGATAAAGTGCCTGTGGCATTATTTGCCATTTTTGTAAAAGTAGAATAGGTGAATTTAAAAAAAACAGGGTAACCTGTTTTTTTGTTAGTTAGGCTTATTTCGTTTTAGGAAATACCAAAATATAAAGATGATTTGAATTGGGATAGCGATGATGAAGACAAGATAGATATTTTGTACAGATATGGAGATGAAGATAGTTAAAGCTAAACTCCATAACAATAAACTACTAATGATTAGTGTGTAATAGAATTTACCCCATAAGGCATTAAAGATCAGTAAAACAATAAATGAAGCCGGAATCGCATAAATAAAAGCAAGCCAGAAATAGTGAAATTCGGGAAGAAATATTTTACCTAAGGCAAAGCAAACGGTAGCCAATAACCATACTAGGGCAACCGATAATAAAGTAATAATCAGCCGGTTTTTATAGAATACCGGTTTTTTAGGTTTTACACCTTCTAACTGATTTAATAAATCATCAACAGTTATTCCAAAAATATCAGCCAGTTTCTTTAAAACCGTAATATCAGGAATGGCTTCAGCCCTTTCCCATTTTGAAATAGCTTTATCAGAATAATCTAGCTTTTCTGCTAGTTCTAATTGCGTCATATTTAGTTTTTTTCGGTAGTAGACAATATTCTTCGCAACTACATTCTTTATATTTGCTTCGCTCATAAACTAATTTTAACATTAATGGCCCTCTCTTGCAAGAAAATCATGAATTCTACTAATCGTAGAGTTACCTATTTTAAGTTCTACTAGACTGACTTTAAACTGTTGAGTTCTAAAACTTATCTGTAGAGAAACCTAATGAATATTATGGGGTATCATATCAGTTAAGGAAGTGAGAATTATGAAAAGAAATGTGGCAATATTTGGAGACTCTATATTAAGAGGGGTCATCATCGATGAAGAAAATGGAAAATATAAATTTTCAGATCATATCGATTGGGAATTTGTTGAAGATAAATTAAATATTAAAATTGACAATAACGCAAAGATGGGCGCTGTTATTGGTTATGGTAAAAAGAAATTAGAAAAGTATTTGGACACACATGATGATATGTTTGCGGTATTGATTGAATTTGGTGGGAATGATTGCGATTTTAATTGGCAAGAAGTTGCCAACAATCCTCAATATAATCATCAACCCAAAACTCCGTTAAATGAATTTAAAAATACATTAATTGAAATGATTGATATCTTACAACAAAAGAATATCAAACCAATTTTAATGAATTTGCCGCCAATTCATTCTAAGCTTTATTATGATTGGATTAAAAAGGATTTAGATAATGGAGATAATATTTTAGAATTTCTAGGGGACATTGAACAGATTACGAGACACCAATCTAGATATTCTAATGTCATCGCAGAAGTCGCAAATTTAAAAAAAGTTGAATTAGTGGATGTTAGAAGTGCTTTCTTGTCGACTAGATCCTATTTAACTTATATGTGTAAAGATGGAATTCACCCAAATCAAAAAGGGGGACAATTAGTCTTAGATGTTTTTTTAGAGTATTATAAAGCGGGAATAAATTAAATAGATTAAAACAAAAAAACTACTTTAAATAATATTAAATATTTCATGAAAATAGATGTACTAACTTAAATAAAAGTTATTTATTTATGTAAAATGATATATTTTAGTGTCAAAAGCGGTAAAATGATTATAGAGGTAGTGATAATATGAAAATAGGTTTACTAATCCATTCTTTTAGTGGGAATACATTAAGTGTGGGAACCAGATTAAAAGTCCATCTTGAAGTTCAAGGGCACAGGGTTCATATGGATCAAATTATTGATGCCAATGAAGACCCAAAATCGAATAGACCGGTTTTACTAACGCATATTCCAGATCTTAATGATTATGATGTTATTATCTTTGGTGCCCCTGTTAGAGCCTTTTCGCTATCACCAGTCATGACGGCTTATTTAAAACAAATTAGTGATATAGAAAATATTAAGTTTTTTGCCTATGTTACCGAAGGCTTACCTAAACCATGGATGGGTGGTAACCGAGCGATTAAAAAAATGAAGACATTTTTAGGAATGAAAAATGCATCGATATTAGATACCGCCGTAATAAATTGGTCAAGTCGAAAGAAAGAAACACAAATCGATAGCATGTTGAACCGGTTCTCCAACAGAATTGGCTCTTTATAGTGCCTTAATATTAATAGAAAGCATAACACTTTTAATATTTATTATTATGGCTATAATAAATATGAAACGGAGGACTTTTAATTGATGTCAAATTTAAGAATTGGGATAATTTTATCTACGACTAGACCGATGCGTAAGTCAGTTGATATTGCGAAATGGTTCAAAGCCTATACAGATTCAAACCGTAAGGCAACTTACGAAATTGTCGATTTAAATGAGTATCATTTACCACTCTATGGTGATGAGTCAAATATGAATGGGGTTAAAGCATTCAATGACAAAATTAACCAATTGGATGGTTTTATTTTTGTCTTAGCAGAGTATAATCACACAATCCCAGCAGCATTGACCAATGCAATCAGCTGGACACAAGATGTTTTTCACAATAAAGCGGCAGGAATTGTATCTTATGGCGCAGCTGGTGGTGCTAGGGCAGCCGAACATTTGAGAAATGTATTAGCACAAATGCAGGTTGCATCCGTTCAAGCCCATATGTTAATAAGCTTATTCCATGATTTTGATGAAAACGGATTTAAACCTTTAGCGGTTCATCAAAAGAATTTAGCGTTAATCACAAACCAAGTCGAATCATGGTCACAGGCTTTAAAAACTTTAAGATAAACCAACTTTTAATTTAATTTGAAGTAGACCCTGGTCTACTTTTTATTTTTATATATAGGTTTAAACTTAATAACTAAATATAAAAATGAAGTCTTAAGAAATAACGTGAAATGCGTTTTTTTACTTAACTATTTATGATATACTAATCTTAGAGGCGTGATATTATGACTGATCAAACTATCCGATTTAAGGATTGCGGTATTTACTATTTAATGTATGAAAATCCTTTAAAAGAAACCATTGTTTTACTACATCCCTATGCATCAAGTGGATTAATTTTTGATAGCCTTATTATTGCCCTAAAGAGAGACTATCAACTTATTATTATTGATATGCCAGGACATGGTAAAAGTGGTGTGACAAGGAATGTGACGTTTGAAGACATGCCCGAAATAATTAAGGTTATTCTTGACCAAGAAGAAATCTTAAAAACCCATATGGTTGGGATATCTGAAGGGGCAATTGTTTCTCAAGGGTTTGGACAAATATTCTCCGATAGACTTTTAAGCTTGGTTGCCATTTCAACATTTTCAATATTCCATGGCTCCTATAAAGCAGTGTATGGTGAGTTAAGAAAAACTAAAATAAAACACTTGTTTTTATGGCTGTTTTCTTTTAAAAACTATAAAAAATATTATATTGAAAAAAGTAGTTTAACGAATTCTGGTAGAGATAAATTTGAGAAAACCATGAAAGGTTTTAAACGGAAGAGTATTTTAGCTAAAAAAGGTTTAAAACGATTTTATACGATGGGAAAACAAAGTAAGCTTTATCCGACTTACACGGTTTGTGGGGAGTTTGATTTAGATATTATTAAAGATGCTTCAATTCAATATGAGCAAAAAGTACCACTTACGACGCTAGAGGGGTATAATAATACCAAACAAGTTGTTTTTTTAGACAATCCAAGGTTATTTAATGATCATTTATTAACATTTTTAAAAAGCGTTAGTATGATTGGGGAAACATATGGCAGAAAGCACAAGAAACAATAAATCAAATAATAGTATTAAACAAGATAGAAAAACTAATCTCAAAAAACTAGGAAAACAATTTCTAGATTTTTTAGTTGTCTCTTTTAACGGGATGGCGTTTGGGTTATTCGCAACCCTTATAATTGGGGTTATCATTCAACAAATAGGTTTGTTAATTGGAGAAATTCCTGGGGCATCAACATTGAGTGAGTATATTATTCAATTAGCCACTATCCTTAAATCTTTTATGGGGGTAGGGATTGGCATTGGTATCGCTTATATGTTAAAATTAGAAGGTTTAAAATTGGTAGCTGGTGCCTTAGCGGGTGGTATTGGAACGTTGTTCAGGTATGGAACTGGTAATCCTTTAAACGATCCAATGGTGGCATACTTTTGTGTAATAGGGGTTTATTTAGTATTTAAATACCTCTTGAAGAAAAAGACACCAATTGATATAATCTTAGTGCCACTTATTGGGGGTATTATAGGTTTTATTATTGCCTTCTTATTAGGAGCACCTGTAAAATCATTTATGGATATGTTAGGTGCATTTATTCAAACTGCAACCGATTATCAACCATTCTTGATGGGGATAATTATTGCGGTATTAATGGGAATGTTTCTTACAATGCCCATTAGTAGTGCGGCGATTGCTATTAGCATTAGCTTAGGCAGTATCGCAGGCGGGGCAGCAGTAGTGGGTTGTTCTGTTCAAATGTTAGGGTTTGCGGTGATGAGCCGAAAAGATAACAACATTGGAACCGTTATTAGTGTTGGAATTGGAACAAGTATGTTACAATTTAAGAACATCCTAAGAAAACCAATTATTTGGTTACCAACGATTATCGTATCGGCAATCTTAGGGCCGCTTGCTACATTAGTATTTAAAACCCAAACCACGCCAATTGGTTCAGGAATGGGAACAAGTGGTTTAGTAGGCCAAATTGGAACCTTTGATGCGATGGGCTATACATCTAGTGCATTTCTATCCATTGGTATCCTTCAAATTGCATTACCAATCATCTTGGTATGGATTTTAGATGTCCTATTTAGAAAAAAAGGTTTAATTCAACCTGGAGATTTAAAAATATAGTATAATAGTCCATGGCTAGTTTAAACTAGCTATTTAAATGGAGAATTACCCAAGAGGTTGAAGGGGCGGGCTTGGAAAGCTCGTAGGATGTAACAGTCGCAAGGGTTCAAATCCCTTATTCTCCGCCAGAATAAATAACAACAGACTTGAGGTTACTTAAGTCTGTTTTTTATATAATAAATTGAAATATATTATCGGGTCAATCAGTAATAAAATCCTTGATAACAAGCAATGTTATTTGTTCATCAAAAAGAGTTCCGGTAATTGAATAAAAAGTTCGACATTATACACGTTTTAGGCGTATAATAATTTTTGGAGAATTACCCAAGCGGCTGAAGGGGTTAGTTTCGAAAACTAATAGGAGGTCACACTCGCAAGGGTTCAAATCCCTTATTCTCCGCCACGATTAAAATTAACCAATATATTGGTCCTAAGTACCTTTGATTAGGTACTTTTTTTATTTACTGTGCTATAATTATATTAAGAATTAACGAAGATCTTAACAAAAAAATAATGTAAAAACGTGAAATAGATATTAAGTTATAGACAGATTAGGTGGTATAATAAATGGATTATTTATATGCGATAGTATTAGAAGTAGGCTTACTCTTATTTTTGATAGGTGTACTAAATAATAGATTTGGTAAACGTGAACTAGGTTTTTATAACAAAAAAAATCAAATTATCAAATAGACAAATAGTTTTCTTGAGAATAGGTTTTAGTATTGTGGGTTTATGTTTAATTGTGATTAGTTTATATAAATTGATTGAATGGTAATAAACGACTGGATTATAGAATTCAAAACCCACGATAAGAAAATCATTAAATAACTGTTTTGAGACAAAAAAAACGGGTAAAAACCCCCGAATATTATTTTTGTTGTATGAGATACATATGATTAGATATAGATTATCTTAAAATTTAATAGCGGTTCTTAATTTAGCCGATCTTGCTCTAGGGTTATGGTAAACTTCATCTTTAGAAGGGATTAAAGGACCATTAATTTGACTGTAGATGCCATTGTTGTAAAAATGTTTAAATGCCTTTTTTACTAACCGGTCTTCTCCAGAGTGAAAAGATAAAATAGCAACCTTACCACCCGGATTTAAATAATTAGGTAATTTATCAAGTAGTTCAAATAATACTTCATACTCACTATTAACATCAATTCTAAGGGCTTGGAACGTTCTTGTTGCAGCCTTTTTTAATTCATCTTCATAAATATTTATTGAAACATCTTTTAAAGCCTGTGCAATAACGATATAAAATGCTTTGGTGGTTTCACAAAGATTCCCTTTTTGTCTTTCAAGGATTATCTCTTTAGAAATCTCTTTGGCGTAAACTTCATCCGCATTTTCTATTAACATCCCTCTGATTTCAGACTCGCTTAATTCTAAAAGTCTAATATAAGCTGGAACCCCTTGATTAGGGTTCATTCTTAGGTCTAAAGGGCCATCTTCTCTAAATGTAAACCCTCTTGAAGGATCATCGATTTGCATCGAAGAAACCCCTAAATCAGCTAAGATAAAATCAAAGCCTTTAACATTAGTTTGATTGAAATCTTTGAAGTTTAAATGGTGTACGGTAAAATCAGAACTTGTATAACCAAATGATTCTAATCTTTCTTTAGTTTTAACTAGTTCAATCGGATCTTGATCAATGCCATGTAAATGTCCGGTATGATTAAGTCGTTGTAACATTTCTTTAGTATGGCCACCAAATCCTAATGTTAAATCAAGTCCAATTTGATTGGGTTTAATATCAAAAAAAGTGATAATTTCATCAACCATGATAGGACGGTGCATCCCGGCTGGGGTATTACCTTTTTCCATCACTTTTTGAATTGTATCTTCATATTTTAAAGGATTTTGTTCTTTGTATTTTTCTTCAAATTTTTTTGGGTAATTTCCTGAATATCTTTTCCTTCTAATACGTTTATTGTTTTCCATAGTATCACTCCTAGAATACTATATCAAAATAATCAATATTAAACAAACTACATATAATTTATTAGAAGTAGAGTATAATCAAATTAGATTAGAATCTTAATATTTATGATTTTTGAGGTTAGTTTAAAGGGTGATTTTATGCAAGCCAATATTTATTCTGATGTTTTTATAAAATATAAAAAAGGAAACAAACTATTATTCAACCGAAGTAGTCGTTCTTTAGAACCGCTACTTCAACTTATTGAAAGTCAAGAACATAGAACCCTTGTTTTATGGGCATTTAAATTTGTTCGTGAACTAAGAAATTCTATTCAAGATTTTTTTCCTAATGATGAAAGAATTGATAAAGCCGTTTCCTTATGTGAATCTTGGGCTAAGGGAGATATTAAAATGCCAAGAGCTAAAAAAGCAATCCTTGAAGTCCATGCCATGGCAAAAGAAACAACAAACCCTATAGTAATTGCTAAACTTCATGCTTTAGGACAAGGTTTATCTACTATACATGTAAAAACACATGCGATAGGACTATTATTTTATGAACTAACGGCAATTGTATTAGAAAATGGTATCGATAGATTTGAAGGGTTTACTACAAAAAGAATTAATGAATATATGGACATATTAAAAGAATGTAGTAAAAAAATAAATCAAGCAGATTTAAAATGGGCATCATTTTTGATGAAAGATTGATATATTAATACAATGAAATCATAAAATAAACTCTAATTAATTAAAAAGCTCTAGCATGATGCTGGAGCTTTATTGTCATTTAATGTTTATTTTGAGTTACCTAAATGGTCAAATTTTTGTTTTAAAGCGCGTTCTGTAGGTATAATGGGTCCAATTAAAGGGATCATTTGAACTATAATGATAATAATACTCGTAATAGTGATGGTTTTATTATCTTTATTAATTAAAAAGAGCATAGGTATCATAGAAACTATTAATGTAATGATGCCGGAAATAAGCCAAATTTTTCCAAAGTATTTGTGGGCGAAATCCCAAGCCTCTTTACTATTCATTGATCTATTGGTTCTATAACCAAAAAAAGCATTGATTGTTTGAGGAGGATTATAAGTGAAACTTAATCCTAAAATAATCATTGTAAGCGGGCTAATCAAAACTACACCAAGCATAAATAACCAATACATTTTTTTCACTCCTCTCAACCGGATATGTTACCTCAATTATACTATTAATATTTTAAAAAGTAAAATAAATATTTTATTTAATATAATGATAAAAATAATTAGTCGATTATCTTGCAAAATAGTATCGTTTCGATTAAAATTGTAGTTGCAGTAAACAAAAATATTATAAATAATAATGGAGGGTTTATGAGCTTATATCAAATTAGAGTAGAAGATATTAATAATCAAGTTGTAGAATTATCGAAGTTTAAAGGAAAAGTTTTATTGATTGTCAATACTGCTACTGAATGTTTTTTCACACCGCAGTATGAAGGTTTACAAAGTTTATATAATAAATTCCATGATAAAGGGTTTGAATTACTAGATTTCCCGTGTAATCAATTTGGGAAGGATGCGCCAGGTTCAATTGAAGATATCAATGAATTTTGTGTGGATAAGTATGAAACCACATTCCCAAGGTTTCAAAAGATTAATGTCAATGGGAGGGACGAATCTATTTTATACACCTATCTTAAGAGGCACCAAAAAGGGTTTATGAGTAGGAAAATCAAATGGAATTTTACGAAGTTTTTAGTTGATCAAGAAGGTAGAGTCATTAAACGTTACTCACCACGCGTTAAACCAACTAAAATAGGAAAAGATATTGAGTTATTGTTGGCTCAAAACAAGAAGGAGAATTAGGGATGTTTTTAGCACTAAAAGAATTAAAATATTCAAAAATGAAGTTTGCTTTAATTATCGCTGTGATTGTCCTTGTTAGTTATTTAGTCTATTTTTTAACTTCACTAGCGTATGGTTTAGCATCTTCATATACGAATGCTATTGAAAAATGGGGTTCAGATGAAATTATTATGACCATCGATGCTAATGATTCTATTATGATGTCATTTATGGATCAAGATGATTATGATTCAGTTATAACCACAGGTTCTAAAACTAAATTAGGGTTATTCCCTGCGGTGATAAATAACCCTACGGCTGATGATATTTTAGGTAGTAGAATTGATGTGTTCTTTTTTGGAATAGAAGATGATAGTTTTATTAAACCGAATCAAAGTATAACCTTAACAGGTAATAAAGTTATCGCAGATGATTCCTTACAAAAAGAAGGCTATAAAATAGGAGATATCTTTGGGATATCCGGAAGTACACAAACGTATGAGATTATTGGATTTTCTAAGAAAACAACATATCAAACAGCCCCAGTAATCTATATGAGTTTAGAGTCTTGGCAGCAATACCGATATAATACACAAACCCCTCCAGATTTATATAGTGGGATTATTGTTAGAGGGGAAAGTACAATTGATGCTAGCAACAAGAGTTTATTAATCTATAAAACAGATGATTATATTTCTACATTGCCAGGCTATACGGCCCAAGTTTTAACATTTACCACCATGATTGTTTTCTTAATTATCATTGTGGCCTTTGTTTTAGGGATATTTATATATGTACTGACCATTCAAAAAACCAGTATGTTTGGGGTTATGAAGGCTCAAGGTATTTCTAATGGCTATATTGGTGGGTCTGTTGTATTACAAACATTCTTACTGGTTTTAATTGGAATTATTCTTGGAGGTATTTTAACTTTATTAACGGGTATATTCTTAGGGGATGTTATACCGTTTGCAGTTAATATTTTGTTTTATGTCGTTATAACAGCAGCATTTTTCTTATTCGCATTTTTTGGGGCATTATTTTCTGTGAGTGCCGTATTAAAGATTGACCCATTAAAGGCTATCGGAGGTTAATTATGAAACCATTAATAGAAATGATTGGAGTCACGAAAGACTTCCTACAAGGTGATAATATTATTAGAGCTTTAAAAGAAACGAACTTCACGGCTTATGAAGGTGAATTAATTGCCATTATTGGTCCATCTGGATCTGGCAAATCAACTTTTTTAACCATCCTCGGTGGGCTTCAAAAACCTACCACAGGAAGAGTCCTTTTAAATGGTAGACCATTTAGTGAACTGGATGTTAAAGAAAAATCAAAAATAAGATTAGATAATATTGGGTTCATTTTACAAACTTCTAACTTAATACCATTTTTAACCATTAAAGAACAAATGGTTTTGTACAACAAGATTACTAAAACCAAAGTTAATCAACCTTGGATGAATGAATTATTCTTAAAATTAGATGTGGAAAAGCTTAAAAATAAATACCCAAATTCATTGTCTGGTGGCGAAAGACAAAGAGCTGCGATTGCGAAAGCACTATACCATCAACCATCTGTTATATTTGCTGATGAACCAACTGCAAGTTTAGATACCAAGAAAGCTTATGAAGTGGTAAAACTGTTAGCAAAAGAAACCAAAGAACAAAAGAAAGCCACCATCATGGTTACGCATGATGAAAGAATGTTAGAGTTTTGTGATAGAGTTTATGTTATAACAGACGGAATCTTAACTGAAAGGCCAAAAGCATGAACGTAGGTTTTGCTTGTTTATCTATTGGGGTTTATCATAATGATTATAAAACTATTAGAAAAGACAACCTTACGGATTCAAAGCTGATTGAAATTATCAAGTATAATTTAGAATCACTTAGCTATATTATTGATTATAATATTAAAAATAATCTCAAATTGTTCAGAATATCTAGTGATGTAATTCCATTTGGTTCTAGTCCATTTAATCAATTAGAATGGTGGATTATATTCAAAGATAAATTTAAAGAGCTTTCAAGAAAGATTAAAGATAATCAAATTAGAGTCTCCATGCATCCGGGTCAATATACAGTTTTAAATTCACCTAATGAAGAGGTAGTGGATAGATCGATTGAAGACTTAATTTATCACGCTAAAGTATTGGATTATTTAGAAACAAAAAGTACATCAAAAATTATTTTACATATTGGTGGTGTTTATGGTGATAAACAATCCGCAATGAAGAGATTTTTGAACAATTATCAACGGTTGCCTCAAAACGTGAAAGACCGTTTGATTATTGAAAACGATGACAGAAGTTATAATATTGCTGATGTTTTAGAGATTAGTAGATCACTAAATATTCCTGTTGTTTTTGATAACTTACATCATAAGATAAATCCACCAAATGTTCAAAAAACAGACCAAGAATGGATTAATCTTTGTAGATTAACATTTAAGGAAAAAGACGGAACACAAAAAATTCACTATTCTGAACAAGACCCATTAAAACAACCTGGAGCACATTCAAAAACCATTAACCCGAACACATTTTTAGATTATTATCACTTACTAAATAGAGATGATATCGATATTATGTTAGAGGTGAAAGATAAAAATGTTTCTGCGGTAAAGATTAAAGATTGCACCAATAAGAATCTAAAAGCCAAAGACCTTGAAAGTTCTTGGGCTAAGTATAAATATAGTATTTTAGAGTATTCACCTAATACTTATTTTCAAATAAGAGAACTTTTGAAAGATAAAACTAATCTAGATCCATTGCACTTTTATAATAGGATTGATAATGCGTTAAATGAACCTTTATTATTAAACAATCAAATTAATGCCATTGATCATGTGTGGGGTTACTTTAAGACCGATTTAATAGAAAAAGAGAACTACTTAAAGAAGCTTGATAAACTTAAAAAGGGTTCGCTTAGTGTGAAATCAATGAAAAAGTATTTATTTAACTTAGCTGTTAAAAATAACATAACCTATTTATTAGAATCGTATTATTTTGATCTAGTATAAGAAAAACCATCAGGATTACGCTGATGGTTTTCTTTTATTCGAATGATTTTAAAGCCTCAACCATATCAATATTACGCATCTTAGGTATAGATATGAAATAAACAATACCTAAGAACACATAAGATAAAATAATTGTAAATAGATAACTTAGCCAATTAATGGTATTAACAAACATAATTCCGTCTAAAAATATTCTACTGATTATAAACCAGTGTAAGAGTCTACCTAATCCTAATCCAAGAAATATAGCGACAGTGGAAATAATCATGGTTTCTCTAAAAACATAACCGGATACTTCACGTTCAAAGTACCCTAATACTTTTAGTGTAGCGATTTCTTTTTGTCTAGTACTAATATTAATCAAAGTAATATTGTAGTTAATAATGACCGCGAGTAATGAGGCAGATACAACTAAGACGATAATAATACTATTGATACTCTCACTAGTCTTATCGAAGGCAGCTTTAATGTCTTCATTAAATGAAGTTTGTAATACATTCGGATCTGAATTTAATATAGTTTTTAGATTATCTAGTTTTATTGGATCTTTAATGCCTGATTTCACATAGATTTTATTATAGATTTCAGGATAGGTTTGATTTAATAGTTCTTTTGAAATATAGATATAATTACCAAAATAAAAGTCGATAATTTCAGTTACTGTAAAGGATGTTTTGACATCTCTAAAACTAAGTTCAATGGTATCGTTTGGTTTAATATGATGCTTAATAGCGAACTGTTGTGTTACAAACACAGAATTGGCTTCCATGTTAACATCAGCTCTATGTATATTTTTCAAATGAAGAAATTCATGGAAATAAGAATTGTTTTCTGGGGTTACCACATTAATATAATCTTCATTATTATATTTGAATGTATAATTCATAATGTTAATCTTATCATAGCCTTCTAATGCAGTAATATTAGTTTGATTTGGATTAACGGATACTTCAATATCATAGAGTTGCATATCGCGGTATTGATATTGACCAGTATAATCTACTGAGTTTTTAATCCCAAATCCCGCAACTAATAAAGCAGTTGAACCTGAAACACCAATTAAAGTAAGAATCAGATTTCTTTTATTCCTAAAGATGTTTCTAAAAGTTGATTTATACTTAAATTTCAAATGTGGCCAGATAAAAGTAATTCGTTCTAAAAAGATTTGTTTACCCTTTTTAGGTGGTTTTAAACGCATCAAATCAGCAGGCTTTTCATTTAAGGTTGCGCCAATGCTACTTATTGTCACAACTAAAACTGATATAATCATCACAAGTGAAATCAATGATATCATTAACACATTTCCATCAATAGACAATGATGGAAGATTATAAGAATTAAGGTAAGCATTATAAACGACAGCTGGGATAAAATAGATCCCTAAACCAATACCTAGGATTACACCCATTAGGGAGGCTAATATGGCGTAGAAAACATATTTGCTCATAATCCTAGTTTTAGAGTAACCTAAAGATCTTAAGGTGCCAATTTGAATTCTTTGATCGGAAACAATTTTTGTGATTGAAGACATTGAAACTAAGATTGTAATTAAAAAGAAGAAGAGTGGAAATATTAAAGCAATAATTTCAACAATTTTAACGTCGTTTTGAAACTTCACATAACTTTGGTTTTGATTTCTTGTGGTGTAATAAAAGTTATCATTATAAGAGAGTTCTAAATTTTCTACTACAATGTCCATATAGGTTTTATAGGTTTTTGAAAACATATTAATACTAGATGGATAATCAATAGTAACTGCTAAATGTGTATAGGTCTTTTCCACTAAAAAGGATTCATCGGTATAAATCATGGCTTCAATAGGTCTTTGACTAATTGGGGATATTTCTTGAATATAAGCAAAATACCAAGGGTGTTGAACAATCCCAACCACCTCAAAGATTTGACCCATAACAGTGGTTTTATACCCCACCTCAATATCGACTAAATAGGCTTGGGACTGCTCAACAACCACTTCAATATGTTCGTGATTAGGGTTTGGAAGTCTACCTTCAATAACCCTTAATTTGTTAATTGTAATGCCATTATTAAAATCTAATAACATAATTCTGGCCATACGGTTTGTTTCATGGATTTTAATAATTTCATCAATCATAAAATAAGGCATGACATCTTTAACTTCAGGTCTTGCTTTAAGGGTTTCTATCGCCTGATTGGTTAGTGGTGTTTCTGATTGTATGATTATATCAGAAGCATTATTATCGATATAATATCTTTCTACACTATATCGCATGTTTGGAGCTGTAGTCATTAAACCAACTAAAAAACCCACCCCAAGCATTACAATTAAAATAATTGCGACAAGTTTTGAGGCCAATGTTTTGATATCTTTAAATATATATTTAAGATACTTGTTCACTACCAATCAACCTCCTCCGGGGTTTTTGGATTACTGTTCAGTGAAATGGATTGTATTTGACCGTTTTTCACTGTAATAACACGGTCAGCAATTTCAGTAATAATGGGATTGTGAGTAACTAAAATAACGGTTTTATTATGATTTTTACATGTTCTATGAAGTAATTCTAGAATATGAATCCCGGTTTCTACATCAAGTGCCCCAGTAGGTTCATCACAAAGTAATATTTTAGGGTTTTTAGCTAAGGCTCTAGCGATAGAAACCCTTTGTTGTTCACCCCCAGATAACTGGGAAGGAAAGTTATCCATGCGGTGTGATAAACCCACTTGTTCTAAAACCTTCTTAGGATCAAGGGGTTGTTTGGTAATTTCAGTCGCGATTTCAACATTTTCTAAGGCAGTTAGTTGTGGCATTAAGTTATAAAACTGAAAAACAAACCCAACATCGTGTCTACGATATTGTGTCAAGTTTTTCAAATTATAGGAACTAATATCTTTTTCATCAATAAGGATTTGGCCACTTGTTACTCTATCCATCCCACCTAAAATGTTTAAGATGGTAGTCTTGCCAGCACCACTAGGTCCAACAATAACACAAAATTCACCCTCATCGATGGTAAAGTTTATGTTGTTGTTGGCAATGATTTGTTGAGACCCAATTTGATAAGTTTTCATTACATTTACAAACTCAACCATTGCTTTCATAGTTTCACCTCTTGTGCAATTTTAATGACGTTATTTAAAGATTCAACAAATGTTTTGGCGTCTTCATAACCAATTTTCTCAAATAACCTTTCAAAGTGTTCATCCGCAGTAGTAAGTTTCTTTTCAAGATATGTTTTACCATCTTTAGACAGGGTTACTAATGTTCGTCTTCTATCGCTGCTGTCTAGCTTAATTAGAATGTATTTTTTCTTAGATAAACTATTAATAATTGCGGTAATACGTCCTTTTGTAACTTTAAGTTCACTACTTAATATAGATGGATTTGTTGGACCATTTAAAAAAATATGTAACAATAAAGCATCTTCACCTTGTAAGAAAGGTGCTAAGTTAATCATTAGTTCCATCTTTGAAATTGCTTGTAACATTTCTAAAAATTGATCTTTTAAGTTTCTAATATTTATGGGTTCCATAATTACCTCCTAAAATGGTATACACTATAATACTATTATATACTAAAGCTCTTGTAATTTCTATAATTCTCATTTAATGATTTTTTTATTCTATTGATGTTTAACTAGTGATATAATTAGATTAAAGAGGTGATAAAATGATTGATAATTTTGATCATATATTAGGTGAAAATGAAAAGATTGTTAAAGCGTTTAAACCAAATAAATTTAAACTGTATTTTTCAAATTATTTGTTTTTGCTAATTTTACTTTTAGTTGGTATATTTTTCATTGTGTTATTATCTGTTATGGAAGACCCAAATATTCCTGCTCCAGAGATTTATGTCAGTTTGATTGCTGGTGGATGGATATTGATAGGTATAATAGATCTAATAGGTCTTAGACTTTATTACACCAAACGAATGTACGCTTATACTAACAAAAGAATGATTATTAGAAATGGTATTATTGGGGTTGATTATAAATCCTTAGATATTGATATGATTGGGGCTATTGATGTTTCTGTAAACGTTTTAGATAAAATCTTAAATAAAAATACTGGAAATATAAAATTTGGGTCAATAGCAAGACCTATCAACCCAGCTAATGCCACAGAAGTATTTGCCTTTACATCAATAGAAAATCCTTATGAAACTTACAAAGAGATTAAAAAATATATTGATGAAATAAAACATGATAAATAAGAAAACGATATAAAAAACGAGCCTTATAAAGGTTCGTTTTTTTAATATTGTAAACAGTTTATAAAATAGGGGCTATCAAGAATGATAAAAATTGTGTAAAATTAATTGGAATGAGGTACAATTCATGGAATATATTGAGGGTTTATTGATTTTATTTGGTGGAGTTGGAACATTACTCATTGGTATGGCAATGTTATCTGACAATATGAAGAAGTTAGCCAATACAAAGTTAGAGGCTATTTTTAATAAAACATCAGAGAAGAAGTTAGTTGGACTTGGTATTGGTGCTGGTACAACTGCAATTGTTCAATCTAGTAGTTTAACCACAGTAATGATTGTCGGATTGGTAAATGCAGGTATGATTACATTGTTACAAGCAACTACCATGATTATGGGAGTAAATATCGGAACCACGATTACGGGTCATATTGCTTCATTACAAAGTTTTGATTTTGTTATATTTGCGATGATTACTGTATTTATTGGTTCATTTATGGTTATGTTGGCAAAAAAAGAAAAGATCAGGACTATTGGTAAAGTGCTTTGTGGCTTAGGGCTTGTTTTTGTAGGTTTACATTTACTAGGGTCAGCCATGAGTTCATTTAGAGACGATCCTTTTGTGGTCGATTTATTATCAAGTATAACAAATCCTTTATTGTTGCTGTTAATTGGTGCAGGGTTAACAGCCGTTTTCCAAAGTAGTAGCGCTCTTACATCAATTGTAATTTCACTAGCGGTAGCTGGAATTGTTATAGGTAATGGTGGGAATGATGTCCTTTTTGTTATCCTTGGATCTAATATTGGTACTTGTGTTACTGCAATGTTGTCGTCTGTAGGAGCGAATACAAACGCTAAAAGAGCAGCATTCATTCACTTAACCTTTAATGTCTTAGGATCTGTAATCTTCATGATTATTTTATTTGTTTGGCCAAACTTCAAAGATGATTTATTTGCCAGATATTTTCATCTTGAAGCAACTCAAATTGCCATGTTTCATACGTTCTTTAACGTAATATGTGCAGCATTATTCTTACCTTTTTCTCAACAATTTGTGAATTTAAGTAAAAGATTAATTCCAGATAAAGATGACAAGAGTAGAAGAATTGTTGTTCTTGATGAAAGATTATTGGGCACGCCAAGTTTAGCATTACACCAATTAAGAAAAGAAATTGGCATTATGTCTGATTTAGCCATTGAAAGTCTAAACAATGCTTACGATGCATTCATTGATAAGGATGTAAATCGTAAAGAAACAATTCAAGAAAAAATAGCCAATATTAATCATATTAATAAACAAATAGTACAGTATTTGGTTAAACTTTCAGGCGAAGAACTGAATGAAGAAGAGAAAAAAGAACTTTCTACACTTTATAGTGTTATTAATGATTTAGAGAGAATTGGAGACTTATCTGATAATTTAACTAAATATACAGATACTTATGTCTATGAAAAATTAACATTCAGCGATACCGCAACCGAAGATTTAAACAATATGATGGATAAAGTGAATGCTTTATTTAAGGTATCTATGAAAACATTTGAATTAAATTCGGAAGAAGAATTACATTTAGTAGATGAATTAGAAGAAGACGTCGATAGAATGCGTAAAGAAATTATCGAAAGTCATATTCGAAGATTAAATGAAGGCACATGCTCTGCTAATAATAGTCCGGTACTAGTTAACTTAGTATCAAACTTAGAACGTGCTGCTGACCATATGACTTTTATCGCACATGTGAGAACATTAACTGAATAATAATATATTTATTTATTAAAAACACGGAACTTATTTTCCGTGTTTTTTTAACTCATGATAGTTTAGTTTTAGTTGTAAGAACTGATGCATTTCTAGTAATACATGATATAGTTGTGCTCTTGCTTCAAATAAGTCTCTAGTTTTTGGTAAATTAGTTGTTTTAAAGTAATTTAATAATTCATCTAGTTTATCTTTAAGATGGACAGCATAATTAGATTCTCCAATATGTCCTTCAAATGCATTTAAATAATTTAGTATAATATTTTTTTCTTCTAAAGGACTCACCGCTATTAGAGTTTCGTTAATACGTTTTAAAATAAGTGTTTGTTCTTTACGCATTTCAACATATCTTAGACGATCAATTAGTGCTTCTAAATTATTATTTTCAAGTTCTTGTTGAATGTTTTCATTTGCTGATTTTATAAGATAATCTAATTCATCAAAGGATGGATTTTGGTTATGACCAATCGCTAAGATTGTTTTTTCAATACTCTTATCAATCGTATTAATTTCTAGTTTAATTTTCTTACTTAAATTAGGCATATATAGGTTTAAAATAAAAGCAACTCCAATCCCAATGATTAATATATAAAAAGCATTTAACCCAAAGGAGACATCCTGTTCTAGAAAAATTTGTGAGACTAAAACCAATGAAACCACAATACCCCTATCCACATAAGTAAAATAACTTACGGGTATAAAGATTAGAATAAAGACAAATAAACTCCACATATTAAACCCCATAAAATAGAAGATTAGGAATGCTAACCCTAATGCAATCAACGAATCAATAATACGAATGAATCCGATTTCCATTGATCTTTTTCTAGTGGGTTCTAAAGATAATACCGCAATAACCCCTGCGGTATAAACATAGTTTAAAGAAAAAGCTTCAGCAATCAAAAAGCCAATTATAAAACCTAAGGTCATTTTTATTAACAATAATATATTGATTTTCATTCTATCACCTATCTTATTATACAAAAAAAACAATAAATTTGTTAGATTACACTTGAATATTTAGAAATTGACTTTTTTAGTTTGATAAATAGATAGATAAAAAAATAAATCTCATAACAATCACTTTATCTTAACTGAAAACGTTTAATTAACACATTACTTGATTATTAACGGCTTTTACGTTAAAATAAAGATTGGTAAAACGAAAACGAAGGTGAAATATGTATAAAGCTTTTTTAGACAAATTAATTGAATCATTTAAGTCTGTTCTTCCTGTAACAGCAGTTTTAATCCTATTAGGATTTTATATGAAAGTCGAAACTTCAATCATGTTGTGGTTTTTACTTGGTGCATTGTTATTAGTGGTTGGACTGGCATTATTTCAACTGGGGGCTTTTGAGTCAACCAGTATTATTGCAGAAGATATCGGTAGGTATATTGTAAAGAAAAGAAACCTAGCGATTTTTATTATTGTCGCATTTATGCTTGGTTTTTTAATTATTGTAGCGGAACCTAGTGTTAGAGTACTAGCGGATCAATTAAGCATTGCGATACAACCAGAAATGTTATTAGTATATACAATCGCAATTGGAGTAGGATTATTCTTAACCCTTGGGTTATTAAGAATCCTATTTAATATATCTTTTAGAACCTTATTAATCATTCTTTATACTTTAGTGTTTATTTTAGCACTTGTTGTAAATAGTATTAACCCATCCTTTATTCCTTTGGCCTTTGATGCTGGTGGATTCGCTAGTGGGCCGCTTAGCGTACCTTTTATTATGAGTTTAGCCTATGGTATTAGTAGAGCTAGAGGCGATAAAGCAAGCGAACAAGATTCATTTGGATTGGTTGGTATCACGGTTATTGGACCAATATTTGCGATATTAATACTGGGATTATTCTTTAGAGATATCTCTCCTGATGCTATGAATGTTGTCACGGTTTCACCAACATTAATTGAATATTTAGTTCAATATACAAAAGATATGGCAATAGCGATATTACCATTCATTGTCTTCTTTGTAATATTTCAAATTATTGACTTTAGATACCAAAAGAGAAAAGTCATAAAGATTTTAATCGCATTTGTATATACTTATGTAGGTTTAGTGTTATTCTTAGCTGGTGCAAACGGAGCATTTTCAGTAATGGGGACTTTGGTTGGAGGTTATTTTGCGAATAATACATTCTTATTAATTTTGGTAGGGGCTGTATTTGGATTATTGGTTGCAGCACCAGAGCCATCTGTTATTGCGGTTAATAGACAAGTTGAGGAAGTAACAGCTGGAGCAATTTCTAGTAAATTAATGCTAGGAGCGATTTCTATCGGTGTTGCGATAGCATTAATACTATCAATGATTCGTATTGTAACGCAAATTAATTTATTATGGTTTGTTATACCTGGATATATAATCGCCTTGATACTGGTGTTTTTTACGCCTAAAATGTTTTCTGCAATAGGGTTTGACTCTGGAAGTGCGGTTACAGGCGCAATGACTTCCGCGTTTTTAATGCCATTTGCAATTGGAGCAGCTATAGCACTTGATGTGGATGTCTTAACCAATGCCTACGGGCTTATGGTATTAGCTTCTATGGCTCCAGTGATTAGTATTCAAATATTAGGTATTGTGTATGCTCGTAAACAAGAGATTGTAGAAGATTATAAGGGTATTGATGATATTATGGATTTAAGCGGGGTAACAGAATGAAACTTCTAATAACAGTTATTCAACGTGGTCAAGGTGAACGCGTTATGGAAATTATTGGTGAATTTAAAGTTGATTATTCAATCAACTTTCATGGATCGGGTACTGCATTACCTAACATGATGGAATATTTTTCTCTTAATGACAGAAGTAAAGATGTGGTTTTTTCCTTAGTGGCAGATAGTGATACACAACCTATTTTAGACCGCTTAGAAAAAGAATATGAAATCTCAACCAATAATACCGCATCAGTTTTAACAATCAATTTAAATGCTATAAATAGGCTTGCTTATGAGCATCTTTTAGAAAAGGGGATGAACAATGGAAAATAAAGAGTTAATCGTATATATCTGTAATCATGGTTATGGTTATGCTGCAATGGATGCAGCAAGAACGGCTGGAGCTGGTGGAGGCACTATCCTTCATGGGAGAAGCTCACTGACCAGTGAACATAGAACATTTTTTGGGGTTACAATACATCCTGAAAAAGATCTATTATTTATTGTCTGTCTACAAAATCAAAAAGAAGCTATCATGAAGGCTATTAATGAACAATACGGGGCAACTTCAGAAGCTAGAGGTGTCATCTTTGCGATTGATGTTGCGGATAGTATAGGGATTAATTTTGATTCAAGTAATTTAAAACCAAAACAATAAAACTCCTACCATGGAGTTTTTTTTTAACTTAAAGGGGTAAAAACGAATATTTATGATGGTATGATTGTAAAAAATGATTTTTTCCGTTAAACTATAGGTAATGAAGATGTAATATAAGAGATATATTAACTTGTAACACAATAATGGATAACTATTTATAATAGAGGTGTGTTATGAAATTACTAGTCACAATTGTCCAAAGAGGTAGGGGAGATGAAGTAACCAATCTTATTTCTAAATGTAAGGTTGATTTTTCAGTAATCTTTTTAGGACAAGGCACAGCCTCTAACACCATGATGGAATATTTGTCACTGGCGGATACAAAAAAAGAAATTGTATTTTCTTTAATCAATGATTCCGATGAGAAAATTATTTTAGATACTTTAAACAAGCACTTTGAATTGGATAGAAAACATCACGGAAGTGCATTTACAATGAGTTTAACTTCGATAAACCGGTTAGCTTTTAAACATTTAATGGGAAGTGAGGTATAAGAGATGGAAGATAAAGCTTTAATTGTTTATATTTGTAATAATGGCTATGCCTATCAAGCTATGGATGAGGCAAGACGAGCTGGAGCAAGAGGGGGGACCGTTTTACACGGACGTAGTTCACTTTCTACTGAAAAACAAAAGTTTTTTGGAATTACAATCCACCCAGAAAAAGATATATTAATGATTGTTTGTTTGGAATCTCAAAAATATGATTTGATGCAGTCAATTAATCAGAAATATGGGGTTACCACAGAAGCTAGAGGTATTATATTTTCTATGAAAGTTGATAATACAGTTGGCATGCGTTTTGATGCCATTCCATTCCCAGAAAAATGAGAATTACATACGAGCTTAGTATTACCATCGATAAACCTATTAGCGATGTTTTAAGAATTATGTTTGATTACCATCAAATGTGTTTTTATGGTGCCCCAAAACTAGATCACCACGTGAATATAAAAAGTAAACCACCCCTAGAAGGCGCGATTACTGAACTTTACTATAAACATAATGAAGAGATGATAATAATGAAAGAGGCTATCTTAAAAAATAGCCTACCTAATTCAATAACCCGTGAATATACCTTAGGGTCTGTAAGAAATGAATGTAAAGATTATTTTACTGAAGAAAACGGAATTACCACTTGGAAAATGGATGTTTTATTTATATTTCCAGAAAACAAACCAGTAGATAAAGAAGTTTTTAAGAAAAAAACATACGCTCAAATGCAAGCGTTTAAAGATTATGTTGAATTAATCTAAGTTATTCAACAAATTTTGTTAAAAATATGTTACACTATTTATAATTTGGAGGATTAAATATGGTTAGAAAAAGATCTAAATACGATACATTTGCAAATCGTTTGATTGCAGCAACACCAATTTTAGTAACAATGGCTTATTTACTAATGGGATTTCAGTTTGATTTATGGCATCCAGGTTGGGTTATCTTTATTCTCATCCCATTAATGCCAGCATTATTAAAACCAAGAACGGCTGTTAGAGGGTTATTTCCACTTATTGTAGTGGCGACTTACTTATTGATGGGATTCATTTGGGGCTTATGGCACCCAGGCTGGATTATTTTTATGGTCATTCCAGTATTTTACATTATGTTTCCAGAAGGTAAGAAAAAACGAATCATTGCTTTTGATGTTGAGGATGAGGGAGACGATCAAATTTAATTAATAATAACGGGCAGTCTAACGTAGCCCGTTATTTTTTTACTCAAATTTCCCATAAATAGTTATTTATTGGTTAATAGTAAGTCTATTTTATAAAAACAAAATATAATTATGATAAAATAGATTTAATTAAGGAGGAATTATAGATGAATAAAGATCAAAGTAAATTGGCTAGTATGTTGGCATTTCTGGCGCTTATTGTAAGTGCTGCTGTTTGGACACTGCAAATCATTTTAGGGTTTATGAATGTGAATGTTAACCTTGGCATATTCACAACGATTGCCAATATCATTTTAATTTTAGTGGTTATTTGGTTAGGGTGGCAATATGCAAAAGGGTTAGGAAAAGTATGGCGCATTATATTTATTGTTATTGCTGTGATTGCAATCCTAACTGCCTTCGGTATTAGCATTAATTTTAGCTAATTGAATTTTACAATTAGATAAATACCGGATTTGGGGTTGTTCATCCGACCTCTAAAAACAAAACATTTCTAATGAAAAATAGACTAATTAGTTTCATTCTAATTGGTCTTTTTTTTGATAAAAAAATTGGTATAATAGGCATACTAAGAAAGGGGATTTTATAAAATGGAAAGACAAATTCTGTGTATTGATTTAAAGAGTTTTTATGCCAGTGTAGAATGTGTTTTACGCGATTTAAATCCCTTTTTAACCCCTTTAGCGGTTGCTGATGAGTCTAGGGGTGGCGGTTCAATTGTTTTAGCAGTTTCGCCTTATCTAAAAAACTTAGGGGTTCCATCAAGATGTCGAATTTTTGAAATTGATAAAATTCATAGCGTTATCTTTGCGAAACCACGAATGAATACTTATATTGAATATTCCACTAAAGTTTTAGACATTTATTTGGATTTTATTAGCGATGAAGATCTATTTGTTTACTCAATTGATGAAGCTTTTTTAGATGTAACAGCATACTTGAATTATTACAAAATGACCGCTTATGAGTTAGCTAGGAAAATATTAAAAACAATTCATGAAAGATTGGGCCTTTATGCAACTTGTGGCATTGGTCCAAACATGTTAATTTCTAAACTTGCTTTAGATTTAGAATCAAAAAAGAAAAAAGATTTTATCGCAAGTTGGACTAAAGACGATATTCAAAAAAAATTATGGCCAGTAAAACCACTTTCAAAAATGTGGGGGATTGGACCGAAAACGGAGAAAAATTTAAATCGTTTAGGTATTTATAATGTCGGTGAATTAGCCAACTATGATCCTAAAAAACTTCATAAGTATTTTGGAATTATGGGGGTGGAACTCTATAATCATGCGAATGGTCGTGATGAATCGAAAATCCAAGATCAAAGCGAATTAAAAAGCATTCACCAGAGTTATTCAGTCGGTCAAGTGTTATTTAAAAATTATAATTATAACGATACGAAGTTAATTATTAGAGAAATGACGGATGATTTAACAAGACGACTAAGACTAAATAAAAAAATGTGTCTGGTCGTTAGCTTAGGTATTGGTTATTCAAAGGAATATGGTGGCGGTTTTTCCAGACAAATGAGATTAGACAATAAAACGTCAAATCCAAAAAAAATTTTAGAAGCATTATATCATTTATTGGATTCGTTCGTTGAGGAGTATCCAATTAGACGAATTCATATCGGCGCATCCAATCTTACAACCACAACTAATCAGCAACTTAGCTTATTTGAAGATTATCAGGCGGAACAACTTGAGTATCAATTAGATTTAGCAGTTGATGCACTAAAAGATCATTATGGACCAAGTTCGATTGATAAAGCATCTGTCTTATATGAAGCCTCGACAAAACGGAGACGTGAAGCATCGGTAGGTGGTCACAATGCTTAAAGATTTAGACCGTGGATTAATTAAATGGCTCCCATTTGACGCCTTAACCGGATTTAAACAGGCGGTTTATGAGCTTAAAAATAAACGATTGAAACCCAGTAAACCAATCTTATCTGAAGATCAACTGGCGATAATGGACTATCAAATTTCGACAGCCTTAAAATTTCAAAAGTCTATTTCACTATATGTTTATAAAAACGAATCAATTATATATGTTACAGGTTTAATTAGAAAATTAGATTTGGTAAAAAGACAGCTGCATGTTGATAATTGTTGGTACCCTTTGGACTCCATTTTATCACTTGAAATTTCCAGTGAATTCACCGCTTATGAAGACATGATTTATTAAAAAAAAAAATCATGTTTTTTTTAAAAAAATACGCATAATAAAATAGGGTAAAATAATTAATACGCATTTTATAAATATTAATAATATTATAAATAGCATAAATTAAATATGAATAATAAAAACAAATAAATATAAAAAAACGCCACTTAATATCGTAAGTGACGCTTTTATCAAATAATTTATGTTGTTATTAATTCTTTTTTATTGTAAAAATTTTTACTTCACCATTTCCCATTAAGAAATAAGGGTTACCTTGATAGTCAAATTCATGAATTTCTCTTGTCCCTTTTTCATGCATTGCATAGAGCATATTTCCTTTGAATTCTAAATCAATGGTTTTTCTAATTTTTGATAAATCAACTTTCACATTTTGTGAATACTGATAATATGGATTGCCAATAATGAATAAAATTTCATTTTTAGCTTCATAAGCAAAACCAATGATGTTGTGTCCTTCAGTAAAGTGAAGGGAAAGATAGTTTTTCTTATTTGTAATAACGTTTAAATATTTTTTTCTAATTGGTTTGATTATTTTCAAGTTATCTTTAATATCGTAGCTCATGTGATTTAGATAATGAAAGGCGAATTTATCGAATAAGGCAAGTTTCATGTAGTATGGATCATGTTCTGGTAACATGTAAAGTTCGTTTTCACGCGGCCCAATCCCTGTATTCATTGGTTGCGTTTCATAGACTTCTTGACCTGAATTAATAAAAGGAACCGTATTGGGAACAAACATATTCATAACAGTTAAGAATTTAGAAAGTACCATTCCGCCATCTCTTGCGGCAAGTCTTGGTGTATCATGTGTTTCGCCACAGGCAAATTGTTTACAAGGTAGGTTATGCGCATTTAACATGAATTCATGCATCTTAAGCTTATCTATTTCATATTCCATTGAAAAGCCATTACCAATAATCATGTTATAACCCATTTTTCTTGCCTTACCCGCATTTTTTGGATTTAACTCTTCAGCGATAAAACTAAAATCAGGATCAATCGCGTGTGCTTTGTCGATAATCATCTTTATAAGTTTTTCAGGTAAAGCATGCCCCATATCAATTCTCGCCCCGTCTATCCCAAAATTAGTTTGATAGTAAGGAATAATATCTGATAAAGTATCCCACAATTCCATGTTTGGTTTTTTGCCATGATATTGGTTGGATTTAATTGTATCAAATAAAATATAAGGGGCTGTATCTTTGTTTTCTAAAAAGTTAATCGTTTCTTGAGGATGGTCTAGATACATTCTAAAGAAGGTGACATCTGTCCATGGGGGTTGAATATCGTTGATGTGATCACTAAAGGCGGGTGCGATAGTTAATCCATAGTGTTTATCAATTAAATCAAGAATGTTTGGATTTCCTTTTTTATAGGCACTAACCACTTTTTTCCATTTTAAGGGATCTTGTGATTTAGGATCAAACTCAAATAATTTTATATGGTTTTTAACGGATTCATCTTGAAAAACGGTTTCCATATATTTTAAGTCAGGGGCTACTGTCTTGTCTTTAATCGCAGTTACATAAGGTGGCTTATAGATGTCTAAATCTTTCGTTTTAATCCAGTAAAACCAATCTGGATGGTCAATGATTAATTCACTTTCAGTTGCGTTTGTTCTAGGAATAATGTCAATCATAACACGCATATTTAGCGTATGACAAGCTTCAATTAAGGCATTAAATTGTTCTTCCAAAGACATATGTTCAGATACCATGGGATCATCTAAACCTGGATCGATACTAAAAAAGTTAGAAACACCATAAGGACTACCCAGTTCACCCTTTTTGTTTTTTAAGGAAAACTTACTGATGGGTAATAAATAAATAGTGTCAACCCCAAGTTCTTGAAGAAGCGGGAGTAACATTAAGGTTTTAATAAATGTACCTGTTTCTTTTAAATGATAAATATTATCTTCATCAAGATAACCATTTCTATCATGATCCCAGCTAGAAGAAGCACGTATCATCATTGAGTAGACAACACTTTTATTAATCCAGTCACCCCCATTTTTGTTAGGTTTAAGACCTTTGATTAAAGATAAACTTTTGGTTTCTAAGGGAACATGTTTTTTAAGGATAACCTCGTCTAGTAATGAAATCAAAAAATCAAAAGGATTAACAAGTTCCTCCCCATTTTTTAATTTTATACTGTTGTAATTAAATAAATTAAAAATCCCAGGAATTGCATAGTTAAAACCATGATTTGGTTTAGAATTTTCTAGGACTTGTCTGAGTTTTAGTAAATTAGACATTTTAAAAAAACCTCACATTCTTCAATAGTCAATCTAATTATACACAATATTTATCTTTTAAACTGGGTGAGTTTAAACTTGTAAGCGGTTCCATGTTTAGCGTATAAAAAAGGCAACCGAAGTTGTCTTTATTTAATAATTAATGATTTACCAGTCATTTGACTAGGTTGTTTAATATTTAAGAGATTTAACATCGTTGGGGCGATATCACATAACGCACCATTATTTCTAAGTTCTATCCCTTTTTTAGTAATAATAACAGGCGCTGGATTGGTTGTGTGAGCGGTATGTGGTTCGCCGTTTTCATCACGCATCTTTTCTGCATTACCGTGGTCGGCAATGATGATGGCGACGCCACCTAAAGCCTCAATTTCCTTTAATACTCTACCTAAACATTCATCAACGGCTTCAACGGCTTTTGTGGTTGCAGGAATAGATCCCGTATGACCCACCATATCAGGGTTAGCAAAGTTTAACACCATCGTATCATATTGTTTGGTTTTTAAAGATTCGACCACTTTATCAGTTAATTCATAAGCACTCATTTCAGGCTTTAAGTCATAGGTTGCTACTTTTGGCGAATTGACAAGGATTCGAGTCGAACCTTCTAGTTCTTTATCCATTCCACCATCAAAGAAGAAGGTGACATGGGCGTATTTTTCGGTTTCAGCCGCTCTTAATTGTTTTAAACCAGCTTTAGATATAACATCCCCATATAAATTATCGAGAGTTTGTAAATCATAAGCGATTTCTCCTTTAACCGTTTCTGCATAATGACACATTGAAACAAAATGAATATTAGCAGGAATATGAGAACTATTAAAAGTAGGTTTATTTGCTGTATAGTAGGTGCTTACTGCAGTTGGATTTGAAAATGCTGTCGCGATACGGATGGCTCTATCAGGTCTAAAGTTAGCAAAGATGATCGCGTCATTGTCTTTTACTAAGCCGTTTTCATTGACTAAAAAGGGAATAACGAATTCATCGGTAACGCCGTTATCGTAAGAACTTTGGATACCTTCTTCAAATGTATTAAATTTAGCACCAGTCCCTAAAGTTAAGTTGTCAATTGCTTTTTGTAGTCTATCCCAGTTATTGTCTCTATCCATGGCGTAATAACGTCCACTCACTGTCGAAACATTTAAACCAGATTTTGCGATATCTTTAACAAATTCCAAACCACTAGTTGGAGGGGTATCTCGACCATCTAAGAAAGCATGATAATAAGTTTTATCTGCTAAACCATGTGTTTTGGCTAATTCATATAAACTAGTGATGTGAAGGCTACTTGAGTGAACGCCACCCGTACCAGCTAGTCCAAAAATATGAAGTTTAGAATTGTGTTTTTTAACATGCTTGATCGCATTTAAGAAGGCTTTGTTATCAAAGAAAGATTTATCTTTAACAGCCTCATTAATTCTTGATAAACTTTGCCATACAACTCTACCGGCACCTAAGTTTAAGTGGCCCACTTCACTGTTACCCATTTGACCTTCAGGTAGTCCTACAGAGGTTCCTGAAGCTTTTAAAGTACTATGAGGGTAATTGGCTAAAAGGTAATCCATGGTTGGTTTGTTTGCTAAAGTAACACTGTTTGTATCACTTGCTGGGGCAAGCCCTTGCCCGTCTAAAATAATTAATCCTACAAATTGTTGATTCATAATATTATGTCACTTCCTATTCAATCATATTATAAACTATTTAATTATAAAGTATAAAAGAAAAGGTTTTCAATTGAAAAAAAAGTGAAAACTCTTTATAATATTAAAAGGTGATGAAGATGATTAAACAAATCGTGAAAAAGAAATATTTAGCAGAAATATTGGTTTTAGTAGGTATTTTAATCACAATAGGTTCTGCGGTTATGTTTTATTTTGAACCGTATTTTTATTTCGGGTTTTTAAGTGGACTGTTAATTACTATTATCGGTAAGTCTATTTATAACTCAGTTAGAAGAAACATCAAAGAAGATATCGTTCCTCAACTCTATAGAGAACACTTAGGCAGTAGTCTATATAGACCAAGTGAAGGTTTTTCTCAAAGTGAAGTTTATAATTCACACCTCCTTAAAACACACGAAAGATTTATTAGCGAAGACTTGATTAGTGGTGAACTCTATAATCGTAAGTATAAAATGAGTGAAATATTTTTATATGATACACTGGCAAACTCCAAAAAGACAATCAGTAGTATTGTTTTTAGTGGGCTCTTTATTCAAGTCAATCTAGAATCGAGATTACCTGATAGTGTCTATGTTATTCCTAAAGGTAGTGAACAATTTGATTATTTACCACTCAAAAACAAAAGAGTTACTTCAAATGATTTAATTGATTCCACCTTTGACGTTTATTCAAGAGATAAAAGTGGCGTTGAGAAGTTATTTAAAACACCTTTTAGTGAAGCACTAATTCAAGTGAATGAAAAATATAAGAAGCTATTTGTCGCCGTTAAGAAACACGCTACATATATCGCAATCGATTCAAGAAAAGAGCTTTTTACGATTCGTATGTTTAGACCTTTGAATAAACAGTTTTTAGACGATTTAACTAACGAAATAGAAGCAATTAAGACAATCATTCATTCGTTAGTGGCCGATATTGGTTGACAAACCACACCTGTGGTCTTATAATAAACATGAATACTTCAGGGCGAGGTGTAATTCCTCGATCGGCGGTTATAGTCCGCGAGCGTTAGCAGGAACTGGTGAAATTCCGGTACCGACAGTATAGTCTGGATGGAAGAAGAGAATGTAGATTTTTATGTCTTTTTATTCGTCTGCCCTTTAGTGACGATTTTTTTATTTAAAAGGAGGACATAAAATGAAAAATGAAGCATTAAAGAAAAGTGTTTTAACGGCAATATTTGCGGCATTGGCTGTTGTGATTGGATTTATTCAAATCCCTTGGCCACCTGCACCATATTTGGCGATTGATTTTAGTGAAGTTATCATTTTAGCTTGTTTCATAACTTTAGGATTTAAATATGCAAGTATTGCAATTGTATTAAGAAGTGCAACAAGGCTCTTAATTGGATTAACAACCACAGTATCCAGTTTTATTCCTTATTTTGGAGAAGTCATTGCTATTATTGCATCTGTGGTGATTATCTTATCTTATATGCTGATCACATACATAACTAAGACTAACCACAAACCATTATTTGGGCAAAAAGAAGATAACCCAGAGAAAACACCATTTGTTAAACATATTATTAATATCAGCTTTGTCATGTTAGTTTTTAGTATAATAATGGTAGCATTGAATTTCTTTGTATCCGTACCAATCTATATTTCAGGTGGGAGTCATATCTTTTTTACGACAATTATTAAAGACCCACAATATGCCTTTTTAGGGACAACAGTATGGGCATATACAGTTGGAATCGTCTCTGTATATTTACCGTTTAATCTTATTAAAGGTATCTTGACAATGGTTGTTTTTGAATTAGTTCATTATCGATTAAAACAAATGGAGATTTAGATGAAAAGAAAATTTATAAATTTTATTAACAAATTAAAAGAACCCATTCATAAACCAAATCTAAGAAGATTTTTATTAGAAGGGTTTTTGGGCGCAATTGTGTTCGGATCAATGATGGGGGCAATAAACTTCTTTTTGCGAAATTCAGCTTTTAGTTTAATCTCATTGTTCACATTTTTAATATATTATGTGTTTATGGTTAATAGGTTGTACCGTAGTTTTAGTTTTTATCATATTATCTATTCAATATTAGCGGTTTTCTTTATTCTTTTAGGGGATTACTTTATGGGCGTTACCTATAATGTTTTATATTGGTTTATTGTTTCAGAAGGACTGATTATCTGGCAACTGTTTAACCCAATCATTCATTTCCAGTTTTTATTTTCTTGGACGCTCAATCCTTTCCATATATTTTTAAATCTTTTAAATATATTAATATACGCCTATATTATTGTTATGACGTATAGAAGAATGAAAAGATAAGCAATGTAAGTGTTTACCTAATACTTTTCTATTGAATTATGGTAAAATATTAGTATAATTACTATGGTAATAGACAAATTATAAAAAATAAATAAAGGAGTGATTTTGATATGCCATTTATTACAGATGTTTATGCAAGAGAAGTCTTAGACTCAAGAGGTAACCCAACTGTAGAAGTTGAAGTTTACACAGATTCTGGTGCGTTTGGTCGCGCCCTTGTTCCAAGTGGAGCATCGACTGGAGAACATGAAGCAGTTGAACTTAGAGATGGTGACAAAAAACGTTATTTAGGTAAAGGTGTTTTAAAAGCTGTTAACAATGTTAATGAAATTTTAGCACCAGAAGTAATCGGATTTAACGTACTTGACCAAGTCGGGATTGACCAATTATTAATTTCTTTAGACGGTACCCCAAACAAATCTAAACTTGGTGCCAACGCTATTTTAGGCGTTTCTATGGCAGTCGCTAGAGCTGCTGCTGACTTTTTAGGTGTTAGTCTTTATAACTATATTGGTGGATTTAATGCTAGACAACTACCAGTTCCAATGATGAATATTCTAAACGGTGGATCTCACGCAGATAATAACGTGGATTTCCAAGAATTCATGATTTTACCTGTTGGTGCGCCAAGTTTTAAAGAAGCGATTCGTTGGGGCGCTGAAGTATTCCATAACTTAAAAGCGGTATTAAAAGCTAAAGGTTTAAATACATCGGTTGGTGATGAAGGTGGTTTCGCACCAAACTTAGGTTCTAATGAAGAAGCTATCCAAGTGATTATGGAAGCCATTAAAAAAGCAGGTTATGTTCCTGGTGAAGATATTTACTTAGGGATGGACGTTGCTTCAAGTGAATTCTATAACAAAGATACGAAGAAATATGTTTTAGCTGGTGAAGGCAACAAAGAATTCACCGCTGAAGAATTAGCAGATTTCTATGTAACTCTAGTTAATAAGTATCCAATTATTTCTATTGAAGATGGATTAGATGAAAATGACTGGGCAGGTTGGAAGTACTTAACAAAAGTTTTAGGTGATAAGATTCAATTAGTTGGTGATGACTTATTCGTGACTAACACTGAAAAATTAGCACATGGGATTGAAAACGGGATTGCGAACTCAATCTTAATTAAAGTTAACCAAATCGGTACTTTAACAGAAACTTTAGAAGCAATTGAAATGGCTAAGAGAGCTGGTTATACTGCCGTTGTATCACACAGAAGTGGTGAAACAGAAGACACGACAATTGCTGACTTAGTCGTTGCCACAAACGCTGGTCAAATTAAGACTGGTTCTGCATCAAGAACAGACCGTATTGCAAAATACAATCAATTAATTAGAATTGAAGATGAACTTGGAGATACTGCTAAATACTTAGGTAAAGCAAGTTTCTATAACTTAAAATAAGTTACACCCAATCAATAAAAGCCGAGTCTGGTTAAGGACTCGGTTTTTTGATATAATTGAAGTAGGATAAGTTAAATAGTATTTAAATGTATTTTTACAAAAGATTTCAAAACATTTATGATATTAGTGCATTAAGTATAGGTAATTTACTATATGAATATAAGGGAGGTAATTTAAATGACAATGAAAGAAAGAATGAAACAAGGATTATTATTTTCAGATATGGTTGAGGGAATGCCAGAAGAAAGATTAAATGCGAAAAAATTGATGTATGAACTTAATCATGCAGATCCCTCAGATTTTGAGAAAAGATTTCAATAGTTACAAGCAATATTTGCCAAACCTACCAAAGCATGGATTGAACCACCATTTTATTTTTGTTAAGGGACACATATCGAAATAGGAGAAGGAAGATATATAAACTTCAACTGTAATTTTGTTGATGATGGTTACATTAAAATAGGTAAAAACGTTATGTTTGGACCAGCCGTTACAATAGCAACAGTTCAACACCCAATACATCCAGAATTGAGAAAATATATGTATAACCGTGATGTTACGATTGAAGATAATGTATGGATAGGTGGTAACGTTACAATTTTGCCAGGTGTTACAATTGGTGAAAATTCAGTTATTGGTGCTGGTGCTGTGGTCACTAAAAATATATCTAAAAATTCAATCGCTGTCGGTAATCCTGCGAAGGTGCTTAGAAAAATTAACGCGCAAGATTATCAGTTTTACGATAAAGACAAACCATTTAACAAAGAAGATTTAGAAAAATTAAAAAAATTGGAAAATGATGATAAAAAATAATCCAACTAGTTAGAATACTATATTAAGTTAAGGCACTTTAGCTTTTACCAGAGTGCTTTTTTTCTTTTTATAGGCAAACATAAATAATTTAGAAAAAAGTTAATCTCATGATGTGATATAATGATACTGAAGGTGAATTTATGCACATATTAGAGGCTTTTTTAAAAGCACGCGCATTAGAATTTGATGAATTATTAGAAATAACAAATTTAAAATCAGAAGAATTAAATAAGCAATTAGAATATCAAATAACCAAAAAAAGATTAACCAAGAAGAATAATACTTATTCATTAAAGCATGATTTTTATGTTGGTAAAATAGACCTAAAAGAAGGATTTGGGTTTTTATTACTTGATGGAGATGATTTGTACCTAGAAGATAGAGACTTATCTAATGGGCTCGATAAAGATATTGTATTAGTCAGAAAAGGTCGTTTTAATAAAGTCATTGAAATCTTAAATAGAGCAACGCATGAACTGGTTTGTTCCGTAAAAAAAGTTAAAACAAAAATCTATTTAATCCCTAACAAACCATTTAGATTAACCATTGAACTAAAGGATCCGGTTGATTTTATTGGTGGAGAAGTTATCTTAGTCCGTTTGGATGAATATTATGACACTAGTGTGTTAGGCTCAGTTAAAAAGGTATTAGGTTTTGTTACGGATCCCGGTATTGATATATTATCATTAGTTTATGAAGCGGGTTTTCCTTATGAGTTTTCACAAGAAAATCTAGCTTATGCTGAATCGCTTGATAGAACCATAAACTTAGAATCGAGATATCTTCCAACCGATGAATATATTGTTACAATTGATGGGTCTGATGCGAAAGATTTAGATGATGCGATTAGTTTAAAAATGGTTGATAACTATTACCATTTAGCTGTTCATATTGCGGATGTAAGCCATTATGTTGAAGAAGGCAGTATAATTGATAAAGAAGCCTATCAAAAGGCAACTTCATGTTACCTGGCTGATAGGGTTATCCCGATGTTACCAAGAAGATTATCCAATGATTTATGTAGTCTAAACGTAGGGACTGAAAAGTATGCCTTAAGTGTTTATATGGTGCTAGATTTACAAGGAAACATAATCTCCCATGACATTAAAGAAACGGTTATTAATGTCAATAGAAGACTATCCTATCAAGAAGTAAATCTTTATTTAAATGGGGGCACATTAAATGATTCCAATTTAGAACATAATATCGATTTAATGTTGGAATTATCTAATCTTCTTGAACAAACACGTTACAAACGTGGGGCGCTTGTCTTTGAATCACCAGAATATCAATATATCTTGGATGATAATAATGATATTATTGATGTTACTTTAAGAGAGGTAGGTATTAGTGAAGGGATTATTGAATCTTTTATGATTCTTACGAATGAAGTTGTCTCAACACACTTAACCATGCTCGATCTACCTTGTATCTATCGAGTCCACGATAAACCTAAAGAAGAACGAATCCAATTGTTATATGAACAATTAAAGCCTTTGAAGATTAATGTCCCAATAAGGAAACATTTTTCACCGAAAGGGCTTCAAAAGTTATTAGAATCGATCAAAGGTGATCCATTGGAACTGATTATTTCAGATTTATTTTTAAAGTCTATGAGTAAGGCGAAATACGACCGAATTAACATTGGGCATTTTGGATTAGCCTCTCAATTCTATAGTCACTTTACCTCACCCATTAGACGTTATCCCGATTTATTATTACATAGATTAGTCAAGGCTTTCTTGTTACACCCAGATAATCTTAAAAAGCAAATTCAATTCTATGAATCCATCATTCCCGATATCGCCATACACGCTTCTGAAATGGAAAAGATCAGTGATGATTTAGAACGTGAAGTAGACAAACTTAAAGTGGCTGAATTCATGAACAAACATATTGGAGAAATCTTTACAGCAACCGTGTCAGGAATGACGCGAAGTGGCTTATTTGTAAGAACTGAAAAAGGGATTGAAGGAATGGTTCATGTCAAGATAATGGATGATTATTATGTCTATGATGAGAAGAAGATGACGCTAACTGGAGAACGTAGTAAAAAGACTTTTAGATTAGGTAATAAAGTTAAGGTTCAATTAATGGATGTTAATGTCAGTTTAAGACAAATATCGTTTAAGTTAATAAAGTAGTGTGAAAATATGAAAATAGTGGCTCAAAATAAAAAAGCTCGACACGAATATTTTATTGAAAATACGTATGAAGCTGGAATTCAGCTTAAAGGGACTGAAATAAAATCTGTCCGAGCGGGAAAAGTTAGTTTAGATGAAAGTTATGTCGACATTAAAAATGGCGAAATTTTTATCGTGGGGATGCATATATCGCCTTATTTAGCATCGGGATCATTTAACCATGATGAAACAAGAGATCGAAAACTGTTGATGCATAAAAATGAAATTATCAAACTGCTCAATAAAAAAGAACGTGATGGGTTTACCTTAATTCCATTAAAACTATATTTTGAAGGGGCTTTAGTTAAAGTTGAAGTTGCGGTGGCAAAAGGAAAGAAATTATACGATAAACGGGAATCACTCAAAGAAGAAGATGTTAAAAAACGACTTAGAAAGCAGGGTATTAAATGAAAGTAGGTTTAATGCTGGGAGGCGGTGGCGCTAAAGGTGCTTACCAATTAGGCGTTTTAAAAGCGTTAGAACAATACAATTTAATCAATCAAATTGATTGTATTTCGGGTGCCTCTATCGGAGCCTTAAACGGTTATTTTTATTTATCTAGCCTAAACATTAATCAAGTGATTGATAGTTGGCGTTATGGGATAAATAATAACCCTATCCAAATTAAAAAACGAAATCGCAAAAAAGAAGAGAATGAAACAGGATTATTTTCACTGCAAGTTTTACGAGAAATGAATAAGATGTATTTGGATCCTCACCTGTTTGAACAAACGAAGATTGATCTATTCGTTTCGACAACAAAGGTTGTCAATCCTAAACTATCTGGGGTTGTGATGAGATGGAAGTGGGAAAATGATATTATTCATTTGAATCAATCAGACATTCCATTTGAAGATGCCATATCCTCTTCATCCGTTCCCATTGTTTTTGGAACCAATCGGGTTCGTAATTCGTATTATATTGATGGCGGTTTAACTAATAATAATCCAGTCGATATTTTAATTAATCAAGGTTGTGATGTTATTTTAGGGGTATCATTAGACAACAAATGCAATTATAAAAAATATAAGGAACATCATGTCACACTGATCAATTTAACCAGTCGAGAAGCACTGCCAAAAACGGCCATTAAAAGGTATGTAGCCGCTCTAAATTTTAACTTAGAATTATTTGAAAACAGAATCGAGTATGGTTATTACACAACCACTGAAATGATTAAAGAATGTATCAGTAAGGGTGTGTTTAAACTGGATCATCAACAAGTGAAAATTTGTGAAAATGGTGGCGTGTTTAAGATAATTGATGTACCTGATTATATTAATGCTAATATTAAGATAATGTGTAGTAATAAAGAATCTCAGTTAAGAAAAAAGGAGCGAAACCATGGAAATAATTAAGGCAATACAACAACTATCTAATCCTGTCTTAGATTGGATTATGCGTATTATTACTGAAGGAGGAGATATTTATTTCTTCATTCTTATTGGTGCTTTTTTATATTGGATTGTCGACAAGAAGTTTGCTTTTAAGTTAATGGTGTCTTATATTTTGAGTGCGATGATTAATGGTGTTATTAAACATTTCACCAACAAACTTCGTCCCTATCAAGAAGGGGCAGAAGCGATCTTACAAGAAACCACAGGCTCATCAATGCCAAGTGGTCATGCTCAGGCAAGCGGGGCCTTGTCTAGTATGTTGATTTACCAATATTACGAGATTAAATGGGTTAAATATGTGGCAATTGCTTTAATGATATTAGTCCCATTTTCAAGATTGTATCTTGGTCAACATTACCTAGAAGACGTTTTAGTCGGTTCCTTATTAGGCATTGTCTTAGGACTATTTTTCTTATGGCTATTAGGCTTGGGTAAAGAAAATACGGAAGATCTAAAAGCAATGGTCGTTATTCCTTTATTTATCGTTGCCTTATTCTTTGTTTATAATGAACAGTTTTATATTGCCGCCGGGGGATACATCGGTTTAGTGTTAGGTTATTTTTTGGAAAAACGCTATGTTAAGTATGAGGTTAAAGAAATTTGGTGGGTTCAACTCTTGAAGTTTTTAATAGGAATTATTGGCGCACTGCTGATTAAAGAAGGAACCAAACCCCTGTTTGCTTTAATGGGAGATCATTATATTTTCGATTTAATTCGTTACTTTTTAGTCGCTTTATGGGCTTCAGTTGGCGTTATGTATATATTTAAAGTATTATTTAAGCCAAATGGGCAATCCAAATTTGTTAAACAATAAATGTTTTAAATTTAGTTTGTTTATGATAAAATAATTTTAGTATGTTGAATAAGACAAGTAAGAAATGTGTTTTATGTAGAGAGTATCTGGTGGGTGAAAAGATATTAAAACCATTTGTGAAGGCTACTTAGGAGTACTGGTTTGCTTGCCTTAAAAGCACAATGAAGTGCCGTTTATACGGAACTAAGGTGGTACCGCGATTAACTTCGTCCTTAGAAATATTTTTCTAAGGACTTTTATTTTGAATGAGGAGTGATTGAAATGAGATACATGTCAAGTAAAGATATTAGAGAAACATGGTTACGTTTCTTTAATGAAAGAGGTCATAAAATTGAACAAAGCGCGAGTTTGATTCCAAAAGGGGATAAAACTTTACTATGGATTAATGCCGGGGTTGCGCCATTAAAGAAGTACTTTGATGGAACCTTAATTCCAAGTTCGAAAAGGCTTGTTAATGTTCAAAAATGTATTCGGACAAATGATATTGAACATGTTGGTTTTACCGCAAGACACCATACTTTTTTTGAAATGATGGGCAATTTTTCGATTGGTGATTATTTTAAAGAAATCGCGATCGAGTACGGACTAGAATTACTAACCGGAAAAGATTATTTTAATATGCCAGTTGATAAACTTTACATGACTTATTATCCAGCCGATCTTACGACTCAAAAAAAGTGGTTAAGTTTAGGAATCAAAGAATCGCATATCATCCCTGTGGAAGGAAACTTCTGGGAGATTGGTGAAGGACCAAGCGGTCCAGATACAGAAATCTTTTTTGATCGGGGTGAAAAATACGATAAACGTGGTGTTGAACTGATCAAAGAAGATATCGAAAACGATCGTTATATTGAAATATGGAACATTGTTTTTTCACAATTTAACGCAAAACCAAACATGCCTAGAAGTGAATATAAAGAATTACCTTCTAAAAATATCGATACTGGAGCCGGCTTAGAACGATTTGCTTGTATCTTACAAAATACCGAAACAAACTTTGAAACAGATTTATTTTTGCCCATTATTAAAGAAATCGAAGTTATTTCTAAAACAACCTATCAAGGTCAAATAAGTTTTAAAGTAATTGCCGACCACATTAAAACACTTGTGATGGCAATTAGTGATGGGGCAGTACTCTCTAACTTAGGCAGAGGTTATGTCTTAAGAAGACTCTTAAGACGTGCCTTAAAACATGGAAGGCAATTAGGAATTGAAGGGCCATTTTTAACCAAGCTAACCTCAAAGGTCTCTCTTATTATGGGAGATACTTATGCAAATGTTAAAGAAAATATGACCTTCATCAATCAAATTATTTCAGTTGAGGAAATAAAATTCTTAGAAACTTTATCAACCGGTGAATCTTTAATTAAGAAAATTATGGCTGAAAAAGGTACCTTATCAAAAGAAGATTCTTTCACGCTTTTTGATACGTATGGCTTTCCTATCGAACTTCAAGAAGAATATGCGACTGATTATCATATCCAGTTAGATAAAGAAGGGTTTAATCAATTATTAGAACTTCAGAAAGAAAAAAGCCGTCAATCAAGAAAATCAGTTAATTCAATGAAATCTCAAGATAAAGCCTACCTAGATTTTAAGGAAGAATCCATTTTTGTGGGCTATGAATTATTAGCTGTTCAAGCAAAAGTGATTAAGGTTTTTGAAGATGGCGTAGTCTTAGATAAAACCCCATTTTACGCAACGATGGGTGGACAAGTTGCGGACAGTGGTGATATCAATGGGTATGAAGTAAAAGATGTGATTAAATTACCTAATGGTCAACATTTACACGTGGTTGATGGTCACTTTGATGAAGGTGAAATAGTAGAAGCAGTGGTGGATCAAAACACTAGGAGTAACATCATGAAAAACCATACCGCGACCCACTTACTACATAAAGCTTTAAAAGAAGTTTTAGGGACCCATGTTAATCAACAAGGTAGTTTGGTTAAGGATGATTTGTTAAGATTTGACTTTAATCATTATGAATCACCCACCCATGAACAACTACTAGAAATTGAAGACAAAGTTAAAAGTCATATTAAACAAAATACCACAGTAACGATAAAAGAAATGCCCTATCTTCAAGCGGTAAATACTGGGGCAATGGCCTTGTTTGGTGAAAAGTATGGCGATGTTGTGAGAGTCGTATCGGTTGCTGATTATAGCATTGAATTATGCGGTGGTACACACGTTAAAAACACCCAAGAGATTGAATCTTTCTTGATTTCTAGTTGCCAATCAATTGGCTCGGGAATTTATCGAATTGAGGCCTTTAGTGGGGCTAATTATATCAATAATTTTATTCTTAGAAATGAAGCAGTTTATGAAGAAATGAATCTTTTATTAACAAAACACGAACAGCTCATAAAGGAAATTAAATCATTAAACCTCATGCATGATTACCAATCACCCGTTTTAGAAGAAGTAAAAGGATCTTATCAAGATATGATTCATTTAAGAAATTATATTGAGCACTTAAAAGAAGATAATAAAACGTTAGAAAAACAAATTAACTCAAAAAAAGATGCTTTAACATTAAGTCATACCGATGAACTGATTCAAAACAGAAAAAACAATTTAATTGTTACAAAAAATTTAGAAACTAATATATTAAGAAGTTTACTATTCGAAATTTATGATAAAATGAAAGTAGACAAAGTATATTTGTTGAATATTAGTGATGATAAAGTTACTTATATGGTTAAAACGAACCAAAATGATGCTAGAGAAATCATTAAACATTTAAATGAAATTTCAAACGGTTCCGGTGGTGGTAAACCTGATTTCGCACAAGGTGGCACCAGTCATACCGCTAAGGCGGATTTATTAATTAGTGAGTTGAGCCAACTATGACATATATCGGATTAGATTTAGGTGAAATAAGTTTAGGTATTTCTAGAAGTGATTCTGGGATTATTGCTTATGGGGTTTCTACTTATCGGTTTAAAAAAGATAATTATGAAGATGCCGTAAACTATATTAGTCATTATATCAACTCAGAAAAGGTAGATGTAGTGGTTTTAGGGCTTCCTAAACACATGAACAATGATATCGGGATTAGAGCCAATATTTCGATTAATTTTAAAGAATCATTGGAAAAATTAGTTCATGCCACTATCGTATTGTGGGATGAAAGACTATCGACCAAACAAGCAACTTATACTTTAAAAGAGGCCGGTCTTTCGACAAAAAAACGTCAAGAAAAAAAAGACATGTTAGCCGCTGTTTTAATATTACAAAACTATTTAGATAGTAAAGGAGAAAGCTATGCAAGATGATAACTTAATTACCATCACCATTGATGATGAAGAAAAGGTAGCGGAAATTTTATTTACTCACCATGATGAAGACAATGATAAAACCTATGTTGTGTTCAGATTTATGGATAGTGAAGAAATTAGCGCTGCAGTTTACCATGAAGAAACTGATACAGAAGGTTACTTTGAGGACATCGAAACTGAACAAGAATGGGAATTGTTAGATGAAATATTATCCGACTACTTCGACGAATCAGAAGAATATTATGTTGAAGAAGAAGATGAGGATGAAGAAAACATCTAAATGAATGCGTATTTAAAAGCGTTTGGCCAAGAAAAGAAAATCCCCATCATCTCTGATGAGGGTCTTTCTTTTTTGTTAAAAGAGATTAAACAGCATCAAGTTAAGTCGGTTCTCGAAATTGGCACAGCAATTGGTTATTCCGCGATTATGATGAGTGATTACGTGGATTCAATCATTACACTAGAAAAAGATGAAACCATGGTTGAACTGGCAAACAAACATATTCTAAAAAGTAACTTAGAATCAAAAATAAAAGTTGTTCATACCGACGCCATATTATATAAACCTAAAGGGCTGTTTGATTTAATTTTTATCGATGGTCCCAAAGCCCAATATGAAAAATATTTTAACTACTTTAGCCCTTATTTATCAAATAAAGGGATTATTATTTGTGATAACTTAAACTTTCATCATCTCGATAAAAACAAGGTCTCTAAAGGGACAAAAAGATTAATCGAAAAACTGGAGTCTTTTAAATTGTTTTTAATGAATCAAGAAGCATTTGAGACTAAATTTACTGATGAAGGCGATGGGATGAGTTTAACAAGGAGAAAAGATGCAATATTTAACAACCATTTATAAAATTGAAAACGGTGAAAAATTACTTAAACAGGCAGATGGTTTAATTGTCGGGATTAAAGATCATTCTACCAGAGAAACATCAAGTTTTTCTGTTGCTGAATTTAAAAAAATCACTGCACTTACCACTAAACTAAATAAAAAACTATATGTATCATTTAAAATGATGTTACACGAACCTTCGGTTGTTGAGTTTAATCATTTAATTAAAACCATTAATGATTACCCTTTTACAGGCTATATTATTGGTGATATCGGGTATTATTACTTACTAAAAGAAACTGGTAAAGATATTATCTATAACCCGGAAACTTTACTAACGAACACTTACGATTTGAACACCTATTTTGAGTTAGGCATTAAAGGAACATTTATTTCAAAAGAAGTGAACTTAGGTGAAATCAAAGCGATGTTAACCAACAAAAAAGGTCAACTCTTTATGACTGGACACGGTTATTTGAACATGTTTTATTCTAGAAGGTTATTACTGAATAGCTACTTTGAGGAAATTGGCAAGACCCATGATTATCATCATGAAAACATGCGATTAAAAGAAGAAAAAAGAGAGCCATTTCATCCCATTATTGAAGATCAATTTGGGACCCATGTTTACCGAAGTGAAGTCACCTCTACATTAGATATTTTGGAAGATATTAAGGCTTTAGATTATCTCGTGATCGATTCAATTTTCCATGATGATGATTACGCGATAGATATTTTAAAACTATATCAAAATAATCTAGATATCAATCAAGTTTCTCAATTACAAGAAAAATATCATGAAACCTGGGATACTGGTTTCTTATATTTAAAGACAATATATAAGGTTTGATACGATGATAGAATTATTAGCCCCAGCTGGGGATTTAGAAAAACTAAAAATAGCCTATTTATATGGTGCTGATGCCGTATTTATCGGCGGACAAGAATATTCGTTAAGGGCGAGAGCTTCTAACTTTTCTTTAGCTGAGATTAAAGAAGCCGCTCTTTTTGCCCATCATCTCGGTAAAAAACTTTATGTTACGGCAAATATTATTCCCCATGATGAAAACTATGAAGGTTTAATTGAGTATCTAAAAGGGTTAGAAGAGGCAAATATCGACGCCATTATTGTGGCAAGTCCTTATATCGTTGAGATGGCCAAGAAACATACAAACTTAGAAGTTCATATTTCTACCCAACAATCCGTGTTAAATCACTACGCCGTCAAATACTTTGAAGATATTGGTGCTTCAAGGGTTGTCTTAGGTAGGGAATTGAATGTGGATGAAATTAAGACCATCGTGGAAAAGAGTCAAGCCGAAATAGAGGTCTTTATTCATGGGGGCATGTGTGCCTCATATAGTGGCAGATGTACCTTATCAAATACGTTTACCTTAAGAGATGCGAATCGCGGGGGATGTGCACACAGCTGCCGCTGGAATTATGATCTTTTTGATGGGAATGAAAAAATTAGCGATGAGACCTTGTTTTCAATGAGTTCAAAAGACCTTCAATCCTTGAGGTTTATTCCCTCACTGATTGACGCGGGTGTCCATTCATTAAAAATTGAAGGAAGAATGAAATCAGTTCATTATATTGCCACCGTGGTGTGGGTTTATCGAATGTTAATTGATGAGTACATAGCCACCGGTAAAATAAGTGATTTTGACTATTATGAAAATGAAATTAGCAAGGCTGAAAACAGATTAACTAAAGAAGGTTTTTTAGGCGAGTTTCCGAATAAGAATTACCAACTCTATAACAATCGAAGTGAAATACCTACTAAAACATTTGTGGGAATAGTATTAGGCCCGTTCAACGATTATATTAAAGTTGAACAACGAAATCACTTTAGACCTGAGGATACTTTAGAAGTATTTGGACCAGGGAAAAAGCCGCGTACTTTCAAAGTCGAAAGCATCTACGATACCGAGATGAATTTGTTGGATGCGGCAAGACACCCTAGACAAGAAGTCCTTATTAAAATACCGTTTAAAGTTGAACCCTATGATTTAATTCGTAAAGCCAATGACTAAACTGGTAAAAGGTGATCAAACACTTTACATCAAAGTGAATGAAAAAAACATTAAACATACCTATATTAAACAAAAAGATGGCTACGTTGAAATTTCTAAATCGAGCCGGATGCGAATGGAACCCATCCTTAAAAAGATCGAAGATAATTTTGATTTTTATTACACAAAAACCTTAAAAAAAGACGAAACAACGCTGTCTTTATGGGGACAAGATTATGCATTAAAATGGGTTGAATCAAGTCAAAAAAAATATATTATCGAAGCGAAAGAAATAATTATTTATGCAAAATCGTCTGACTATAGTCATTTTAAAGATAGTATTTTAAAGGCTGAACTACAAAACTATTTAAGTATACTTCAAACGGAGATCCAACCGATATTAAAGGAACATGGGTTATATTTAGTACCGATTAAGGTAAAGAAACTAAAAAGTAAATATGGTTCTTACCATAAAGGGAATAATGAAATTACTTTAAATTCATTTTTGGCCACTATTGATAAAGTTTATACAAAGCACGTCTTACTACATGAATATGCGCACCAAAAGGTTGCGAACCATCAACGCGCGTTTTATCAATTATTAGATAAACTATATCCACCCCATAAAGAAACACAAAGGAATTTAAAAAAAATTGGCTTAAACTATTAAAAAAAAAGAAATTGTTGTATAATAACAAAGCATAAGGAGTGATTAAATTGGCGATTAACAAACCAGTATTTGAATTAACCAAAGAAGGGGTCGAAAAGCTAAGAGCGGAACTTGAAGAATTAAAAGATGTCAAACGGCCTGAAGTCGTTAGACAACTTCAAGAAGCCAGAGCTCAAGGCGACTTATCTGAAAACGCAGATTATGACGCAGCTAGAGAAGCCCAAGCCCATACTGAAGGTAGAATAAAAGAAATAGAAAACATCTTAGATAACTATAAGATTATTCGTGTTACCTCTAACGATGATAAAGTAAACATCGGTAAAACTATTAAAATTAAATTTATTGAAAGAAAGAAAGAAGCTACTTATAAATTAGTTGGAACCATTGAAGCAAATCCTGCTCAAAACCTTATTTCAATCGAATCACCGGTTGGTAAAGCCGTTTTAGGAACCTCTGTTGGTGACACAGTATCTGTAAGACTTGAAAACGGGAATACTTTTCACGTTGAAGTCTTAGAAATATCTTAATGGCATTAAAACATTACATTCCGAATATTACTTATAAGTCGATTTTTGAAATCGACTTTTTGGCGTATTATGAACAAGGTTTTAGACTCGTTTTACTTGATATTGACAATACCATTATTAAATATGATCAGGCTTTAGCGGATACAGACACCTTGAAATTATTAGAATCGATTAAAACTTTAGGGTTTGAAGTTATTTTAATATCTAATAATAATAGAAAACGGGTTAGTCTTGTGATGGAACAAACTAAGTTAAAAGGGGTTTGGTTCGCTTTAAAACCTCTCAAGAAAGGCTTTAAAAAAGCCCTTAAAATAGCTACTAAAGATTATCCTATCAATGAAGTCATTAATATTGGGGATCAAATCATGACTGATGTAAAAGGTGGCGAAAAGATTGGCTTTTTTACCATCTTAGTCCATCCAATTGAAAGAGGAACGGATACTAGATCAACGCGCATTAACCGTTTCTTTGAAAGAAAAATTATTAAGAAGATTAAGTCTAAGTATCCAGCGTTATATGAACAAAGATTAAAAGACTATGAAGAAATGTAAAGGCTGCGGGATCGCACTACAGGCGCATGATCCAAATGCTTTAGGTTATGTTAAAGCAGTGGAACACGAGTACTGTTTAAGTTGTCATAATTTAAAGAACTATAATATTTCCTTAGAACCAGTTTTGAAATCACACTTTCCTTTTATTGAAGAAAACAGTTTAATTTTATATGTTGTCTCAGCCCTACATTTAAACACATTACCGCTGTTTGATCTCACTAAGTTTTACCCCAAACAAAAGAAAATTTTAGTGATTAACCAAATTGATTTACTGCCTCAAACCATTAATTTTGATTTATGGGTTAAAGATTTACAGCCATATTTTAAAGACTTTTTAGAAATTATGCCTCTATCAGGTCTTAAAGGTCATTATTTAACTATTTTATTAGAAACGATTGATCATTATCACAGCGGGAATGTTTATTTAGTTGGTTTACAAAATAGCGGTAAAACCACTTTATTAAACCGGATCTCAAAACATATAGATGGGCATGTTAAAGCTTTAAGTTCACCTAAAGCAGGACTGACTCAAGACTTTATTCAATTACCCTATAAAAATGGTTATATTATTGATTCACCAGGTGTTTATCAAAGAGGCTTTATTAGTGATTTTCTAGACTATGATGACTATAAGACTTATATACCCAGTAAAAAAATTAGGCCCACCACTTATCACCTAGATTCAAGCCAATCCATTATTATTGGTGGCATAGTGATCGTTAGTTTTATCAAAGGTGAGAGAAGTAGTTTTACTTTTTATTTAGGTGAAATTAATATTCATCGAACCAAATATGAAAATGTTTATCATCAGTTTGAGAAACATCGAGGCACTTTATTTAACCCGGTTTCTGAGGCACCTTATGAAAAACAGTTTATTAAACTAGATTCTGGGGAATATCTAATAAATTTATTAGATTTAGGTTTTTTTATCGCCAAAGGTCCCAACACATTGGAACTTTACGCGCCTAAAGGCGCCTTTATTGGGATAAGGAAAGGGGTATTTCATGGACTATAGGGTTCTTATGGAAAATGCTTTAAAAGGATACCCAGATCGTATTAAACACACCTTAGGGGTTAGAGACAGGGCTTTAGAATTAGGTAAAATCTATGATGCCGATTTAGAGGTTTTAGAAGTGGCGAGTTATCTCCATGATATGACGAAGTATTGGAAAACGGAGGCCCATCAAAAACTGATTAATAACCCGATGATTACGGATCATTTTCATGAACAGTTATATCACCCGATTAGTGCCGCTATTTACGCAAAATCAATCGGTGTTACTAACCCAGTGACCTTAGAAGCCATTCAATACCATATGTGGGGTAAAATTGAGATGGCATTAGAAACGATGATACTTTGTGTGAGTGATTACTGTGAAAAAAACCGAACGTTTAGCGACGCAAAAGTGGTTTATCAAATGGCGCTAATAGACCTAGATAAGGCATACGTTCATATGCTTGAAAGTACCCTTAAACATTTAAAAGAAAAACAAATCACACCACATCAAGATCAAATAGATACTTATCATTATTATTTAAAAAAGGAGAATAAAAGAATAAATGACATTATTAAATAAAACAGTAGATGCGATTGGACATGTAAACTTAGCCAATTTAAGAATTTTTGATTTAGAAAATAAAAACCCATTTTATAACATTGTCATCATTGGAACAGGGACTTCTAGACAAAGTGATGCCTTAATCGGGTACTTAAAAGATGAACTTAAAAATGCTTTTGAGATCAAAGGCGTTGAAGGTAAACAAACGGGTTGGTTATTAATTGACCTAGGCGATATCATCATTCATATTTTTGATCAAGAAAATAGAAGTTTCTATAATTTTGATGATAAATTCATGGGGTTCAATGAACTGACTGAACAATACATAAAATAAAGCCTTGAGGGCTTTTTTTTTCGAGAAATACCCTCATTCATCTGGTATATATTAGTTGGGTGATACTATGAAAAAAGGCTTAACGATTTATGGCATAATCATGATTTTATTTATCTTATATGGCATCTACTTGAGACAACCAAATTCAACCATAGCGACTGATCCAGTTTTAATCGAAGTGGAAATTAAGGGGGGAATTTTATTACCGGGAACTTATCAAGTTTCACCAGATGATACGTTAGAAGATTTAATTTATTATGCGGGTGGATTTACTCGAAATGCCATCAAAGATGATATTGAACTAGATGAAGTATTAAGGGATCAAGCCATTTATATCATTGAAGAGAACGTTCCAGCAATAAAAATTAATATCAATACGGCGACCAAAGAAGAACTGCAAACGATTAATGGGATCGGACCGGTCACTGCAGAAGCCATTGTTATTTACCGGATTAAAAACGGGCCGTTTATTTACTTGGAAGACTTAATGAAAGTAAATAATATCGGTGAAAAGACGTATGAGAAAATTAAAGACTTTATTACCTTATAATTATTTTCATTATTATGCGTTTATCGTATTGATTGTTTTACTTGGACATGAGCATTTAGTGGGTTATTTATTGTTGTTGCCATTTTTATATTTAATTAAAGGGTATTCTAATAAGTGGGCGGTTATAGCCGTAGGTTTATTAAGTTATTGTTTTATTGAGGCTAGTTACTTTGAGAAAGAGCCCCCTAAAAATAATGTATTTCAAGTGGTTAATTTAAAAGAATATGAGACATTTAACCGCTACATTGTTAGAGAAAATAATCATAAATATGTTTTTTTGTACGAAGATAGTTATCAAATAGGCGATTACATAGAACTTAATTATACGTATCAAGAGTTTGAAGAAACCAAGATTCCTGGTGGGTTTAATGAGGCCCATTATTATGCCTCCCAAAGGATATTTTACGAATTAAAGGTTAAAAATAGTACACTCGTTAAAAAAGGCTTTCACTTTAATCAGATACCCTATAAACTTAAGACCTATTTTAAGGATTATGAAGAACCCACAAAATCTTATATTTATGGGCTTGTTTTTTCTGATAATGTTTTTGAACCTGATTTTAAGGATTCAATCGCTTCCTTAGGGATCTCACATTTATTCGCTTTATCAGGTTTACATATTAATTTTTTAATTATAATCTTAGGGAGCTTATTAGATTATTTTAAGATTAAGAAGAAAAATTTAATTATGGTGGTATTTTTAAGCCTATATGTGTTTCTAACTGGGTTTCCAATCAGTTTATTAAGGGCCTTTATTATGCACCTTAGTTACTTAGCTTTAAGCAAAAAAGGGTTTACTCGATTAGATAGTTTATCACTTAGTTTCATCATATTACTATTAATCAATCCATTTTATCGGTATAGTTATAGTTTTATCTTGTCATTTCTAGTCACCTTCTTTATTGTCATAATGAAACCTAGAAAAGGGCTTAAAGGGATTTTTTTGATTCAAATAACGAGCTTTTTTTCAAGTTTACTGATTGTCTCAAACCTAAATGGTGGCATCTATTTAGATGGGCTTTTATTTGGATTTATCTATATGATGTTATTTCCCTATGTTGTCATGCCACTTGTTGGTTTAGCAATGATTAAACCATTATCATTTATAACCAATCCACTATTAAAAGGCTTCAGTTTAAGTATTTATCAGTCTAGTACAACGTTTAAAATAAAAATGCCGTATGTTAGTTTATTAATCATAGTGATATACATAGGGTTATTTGTCTTTATATTATTAAGTGAAACTTTTAAGCAATTTTTTAAAAGAAGTTTTATTCTTGGTGGGTTCATTCTAGGAATTTACTTATATCCCCATATCGATTTAAGTGATACGGTCTATTTTTTAGATGTGTCACAGGGGGATTCAACCTATATAAAGGGATCATTTGATTCGTGTAATATCTTGATTGACGCCCATACTGGAACCAGTGATTTTATAGAGGGGTTGGGGGATGTTACGATTGACTATTTCTTTATTACACATGGAGATTATGATCACAGCAGTGAAGCTTTAGAAGTCGTTGAAAACCATTCCGTAAAACAAGTTTATACAAATCCTTATGATAACTCGAGTTACATCAATGACTTAAAACCGTATGGTTTAAAAAGAATCTCAAAAGAAAGCATAACGTGTGGGAAGATAGAAATAGAAGTATTAGGTCCTCTAAGAAATTATAACAATAGCAATGATAATTCATTGGTATTGAAGCTTGTTTTACCGGATAAAACGATCCTTTTTACGGGAGATGTTTCTAGTGATGTTGAAGATGAATTAATTAAATATTATAAACAAAGTCTAAAAAGTGATATTCTTCATGTTGCCCATCATGGTTCATCATCGTCTACCAGCAGTAACTTTTTAAAATATGTGAATCCAAAACAAGCGATTATTAGTGTTGGGAAAAATAATTATTATGGTCACCCCAGCAATGAGGTTATTTGGCGATTAGAACAGGAAAATATTGAGATTCTTTTAACCAGTGAGGAAAGGACCATCATTCTTAGAAAATATAATCTTAGGTGAGTTAGTTTTTATTGTACAAAACATTGATTTTTGTAGTATAATATAGCGTAGGTGGTATGATATGAAAGATTACATTTACGCTTTTGTTGGTGAAGATGATTTTTTAATTAAAAATGAAGTGGACCAACTCGTAAAAAAACTAAAAGTAGAAGCGTTTAACGTCTTAACGTATGATTTGGAAGAACAAGAATTATACGAATTTTTACAAGAAATAACGACAATAAGCTTACTTTCAGACAAAAAAGTAATCAAGGTTAAAAACGCCTGGTTTTTTTATGAAGATAGAGGTGAAAATCTTCAAAGTTTAATTCGTTACTTTCAAGATCCAAAGACAGATACCACACTGATTTTCTTGCTTAAGAAGGACGTTGATTCGAACTTTCTCATTAGTCGTGAAGCCAAAAAATATATCCGGTTTGAAGTGGTTGATAAAATGGAGGAAAAAGATTTTTACCCCTATATTAAAAACTATTTTGCCGAACTTAAATATCAAATCAGTGATGAAGCGATTAATGAATTAATTGACCGTGTCAATTACGACTTTAATAGTCTTTATAATGAGACTGAAAAACTTAAATTATTCGCTTATGACGACAGAAAGATTACTTTGAAGGACGTTAACTTATTGGTGCCAAGAAACTTAGAAGATAATATTTTTGAATTGTCGAACGCAATCATCGCTAAGAACAAGCGAAAAGCATTAGAAATTTATTATGATTTATTGACAAAAAATGAAACACCGGTTAATTTAATTTTAAATATTTCTTATAAATTAAAAGAAATTATTACCACGAAACACTTACTTGATCAAGGTTACAATGAAAAAAGTATTATGGATTATTTCAATGTATCAAAAGGTCGCGCTTATTATATGATTAAAAATGCCAACAGCATGGCAATGCCAGAATTAAAGAACTATTATGATACTTTAGCTGACCTAGATTATAGGATTAAAAGTGGTGAGGTGGAACCGAAGATAGGCTTAGAGTTGTGGCTTTTGGGAGGTTAATATGTTAAACGAAAAATATGAATATATCTTAGCTTTTGACTTTGAAACCTCTGGGTTAAATCCAGCCGATGATAAGATTATTGAAATGGGTGCCCTCTTACTTAAAAAAGAAGGACAATTTTATAAGGTTGAAGAAGAATTGAATGTGCTTGTAAAACAAGATTTTAAATTAGAAGCTAAAATAGTTGAGATTACTGGGATTACCGATGAACTTTTAGAAAAAGAAGGCGTAAGTGAACAAGAAGCATTCAATAAGTTTAAATTGTTACATAAAAAAGGCGCCTTATTGGTCGCCTATAATTTAAGTTTTGACTATGCCTTTTTAACTTTTTTGTATCGCAAACATTTAAATGAACCTAATTTATTTATCACCAATGATATTTTGGACGTCATGGCTGTCTATAAAGATAGACATCCGTTTCCGCACCGTCTAGAAAGCGCTGTAGAAAAATATCAAGTTGAAGTCCCAAATACGCACCGAGCCTTAGATGACGTTAAAGCCACAGTGATCGCCTTAACCAAGATGATTGCGGAAAGAGACACCATTGATAAGTACATTAATGTGATTGGATACAACCCTAAATACGGCCCATCCAAATTCAAAGCGCCTCATGTCGCCTACGTTCCCCAATATGGTAACCGTCTAGAATTAGAAAAAAGATAAAAAAAACACATCCGAAGATGTGGTTTAGATAGAATTAACTAGTTTTGATAAATCTGACTTATGGTTAGCGACGAAGTTACGGTGATAAATGCCTTTAGCTTGACCCTTGTCTAATTTCTTATTTGCGTGGTTAAGTGCTTTTACCGCAGCGTCTTTATCCTTTAACTCAACTGCTTTATGAACTGCTTTAACTGCTGTTTTAGTCGAAGATTTAAAACTTTGATTTAGTAAACGGCGCTTTTCATTGGTCTTGTTGCGTTTAATTTGTTGTTTAATATTAGCCATTTTCTCACCTCCTGAGATTAACCGTATTTGATTATAACAAAACTAGTATTATTTTGCAAGAAAAAAATAGAAATTTAATAAAAAGAAAGTGAGTTTTACCATGACAATTTCAAACAAACTAACTATTTCCCGAATGCTTGTCATTCCTATTATGATTATTCTGCTCTTTTTACCAGTCCTACAAGACAAAGAAACCATCTTTGAATTATCTTTGGCAGAATTACTATTTGCCATTTTATTTACCTTAGGCTCTATTACAGACTGGCTCGATGGTTATCTCGCAAGAAAACGTAATGAAATCACCACATTCGGTAAATTTTTAGATCCTATCGCGGATAAACTATTGGTTATTTCGGCGATGACATACATCGCTATTTTTAGAACCGAATATGTTTCATTCTGGTGGACTTTAGTACTGATTGTTATATTTAGAGAATTATTGGTCAGTGCTGTTAGAATGTTAGGCGCTAATAAGCAAGTCGTTATTGCGGCAAGTTGGTTTGGAAAGATTAAAACGATTGTGACCATGCCGACCTTAGTCTTAATTTTATTTAACCGTTTTGGATTGGATAGTATTTTAGGTAGTCAAGGTCATTATCTAACAGATGTCCTATTTTATATCTCAGTCTTATTAACCTTACTGAGTGGAATAGACTATTTATATAAAAATAGAGCTGTGTTACAAGAAGATTAAAGTAAATCATCAAAGTCAATGTGTATTATAAATTAGGAGGTCTAGTATGGACAAAAAGAACGATGTATTACAAAGTACACTAAAACAAATCGAAAAACAATTTGGCAAAGGTTCAATTATGAAATTAGGCGACAAGGCGGATAGAGATATTGAAACCTCTTCCTCAGGCTCGCTTGCACTAGATATCGCGCTTGGGATAGGGGGCTATCCAAAGGGAAGAATTATTGAGATCTATGGACCTGAATCATCAGGTAAAACGACATTCGCATTGCATGCGATTGCAGAAATTCAAAAGGCAGGTGGCACTGCAGCGTTTATTGACGCGGAACACGCGCTTGATCCGAAATATGCAGGTAACCTTGGGGTGGATGTCGATAATCTTTTATTAAGCCAACCAGACACCGGAGAACAAGCTTTAGAAATCACCGAAGCACTGATTAGAAGTGGGGCGGTAAGCATCGTGGTGATTGACTCAGTCGCAGCGCTCGTGCCAGAATCTGAAATTAGTGGTGAAATGGGCGATTCACATATTGGACTTCAAGCCAGACTGATGAGCCAAGCGATGCGTAAGTTATCAGGTATCATTAGTAAAACCAATACGATTTGTATATTCATAAACCAAATCAGAGAAAAAGTGGGGATTGTCTTTGGTAACCCAGAAACGACCTCAGGTGGTCGAGCCTTGAAATTTTATGCCTCTATTAGACTTGAGATTAGAAGAGGCGAAACATTAAAGGTTGGTAATGATATGATTGGCGCTAAAGCGAATTGTAAAGTGGTTAAGAATAAAGTAGCACCACCATTCAAGAGTGCTTCAGTTGATTTGATTTTTGGACAAGGTATTTCTAAGACAGGTGAGATTGTCGATATTGCCAGTGATCTTGACATTATTCAAAAGAGTGGCGCATGGTATGCTTATGAAGGTGAAAAGATTGGTCAAGGACGTGAAAACGCTAAAACTTTCTTAGATACAAACATTGAGATTAAAAACAAGATTGAAGGATTAATTAGAACACATTACGATTTAACTTAAAACACAAAAAAAGGTATTTGGAGCTTTCCAAATACCTTTTTAAAATATAATTTTATTGTAGTGTCACTTTCGTGGTAGAGTCATCGTAATCCAAACGCATATAAATGGTGTGGTTTTTGGTTGTTCCAAGCTCCAGTAAAACTTCATCGTAGGTAATCTTAATATAAAGATTTGGACCTTTAGCACTAATAAAAGGAAGAATAAATTTGTCCATATTATAATTAAATTCAATTGATGTTGTACTATAATTATCTTTTGGCACAGCGGTTAAATTTTCTAAAGAATAAGTCGTGTATTTATCATTTATGACAGAAAGTTGAAATTGATATTTAACGTTTGTGATGGTATTGACAGTTTCTTTAGGGTTTAATTTATATTTAAACACATAGGCACCTTTTAAGTTATCTTCATTAGGCATCTTAATTTCAGATAGTATAAATTCTGTATTAAATATTGAATCTTCAGGTTTAACTAATTTAACCCCTTTGGTTTCAAATAATACAGGGTTTTTAGTTGAGAATTTGTAGATATAGACACTAGGTATAAAAACCAAAGGAAGAACGACTAAAAATAAGATTAACATGAGGCTTAATAAACGGTGTCTTGTGAAAAAAGATGGTTGATTTGGTTGTTTTTTGTTTGCCATAATATCCCTCGCAATCCTATTCATTATACATGATATTAACTGAAAATAAAAGAGAAAAAACATAAATTGACTATCATAGAAATAAAATGTTATAATAAACTTGTAAGAATTAAGATATAAAGTATTTTTGATAATTAATTTGAATGTTTATTTGTAACGCTCATACAAAATAAAAATTAAATATAATGGAGGTATATTATGAGTTTAACAGAAGTAATAATATTGATTATCTCCATTTTGCTAGCATTAGTTGCTGGGACTTTAATAGGATATTTTTTACGTGTAAAGCACCATGAAAAATCATTAGAGAATAGCAAACGAGAAGCAGAAAACATTATTGAAGAAGGCAAAAAGGAAGCTGAAAAAACAAAAAAAGAAAGCATTCTTGAAGCCAGACAAGAGATTTTTAACTTAAAGCGTGATTTTGATAAAGATGTAAAAGAACGAAGACAAGCTGTTGTTGACTTAGAAAATAAAGTGAACAATAGGGAGGATCAGTTAAACAAAAGATCGGCCAATTTAGATAAACGTGAAGAGCATATGGCTTCTAAAGAAATTAAATTGGATGAGAAGAAAATTGAAATTGATAAATTACATAGCAAAGTGGAAGAGATTTTAAAAGAACAAGAAGACAAATTAATGGAAATCTCTGGTATATCTGTCGAAGAAGCCCAAAAGATAATTATGGACCGGGTCCGAATAGATATGGCAGATGAAATTAATTTGTACATTAAAGAACAAGAAGATCAAGCGAAATTAGAAGTAGATCAACGAGCGAAACAATTATTAACATTAGCAATTCAAAAATATGCGAGTGAAACCACTACTGAACGTACAGTTAGTGTTGTGACCCTTTCAACTGAAGAGATGAAAGGCCGCATTATTGGACGTGAAGGTAGAAATATTAGAACCTTTGAGGCTTTAACAGGGGTGGATTTAATTATTGATGATACACCTGAAGCGGTCGTATTATCTGGATTTGACCCAGTTAGAAGAGAAGTTGCTAAACGGTCATTGACCAGTTTAGTAGAAGATGGTAGAATTCATCCAGGTAGAATCGAAGAAGTGGTTATTAAATCTCAAGCTGAGGTTGAAACATTTATTCGTGAATCTGGAGAAAATGCTGTATTTGAAACGGGTGTAGGTAGAATGCATCCAGACCTAATCAAGTTATTAGGTAAATTACATTTTAGAACGAGTTATGGTCAAAATGTGTTAAAACACTCAATTGAAACTGCCTTTTTAGCGGGTAAATTAGCTGCTGAAATTGGTGAGAACGAAGTCATTGCCAAGCGTGCGGGATTGCTTCATGATATTGGAAAAGCAGTTGACCATGAAGTTGAAGGCTCTCACGTTGAAATTGGGGTAAACATTGTCTCAAGATACAAAGAACCAAAAGAAGTTATTGATGCGATTGCCTCACACCATGGTGATACCGAAGCACATAGTATTATTGCTGTTTTAGTTGCTGCTGCTGATGCATTAAGTGCGGCTCGACCTGGTGCTAGAAGTGAGTCGATGGACAACTACATTAAACGTCTTGCAGCCTTAGAACAAATCAGTAATTCAGTCGAAGGTGTAGAACGTTCATACGCAATTCAAGCCGGTCGTGAAATTAGAGTGATCGTCGAACCTGATAAGGTTGATGACAAGATGACTTTCAAGATTGCTAGAGAAATTAGAGAACAAATTGAATCAAACTTACAATACCCTGGAACAATAAAAGTTACTGTGGTTAGAGAAACAAGAGCGACAGACGTTGCAAAATAATACTAAAGGGGCAACTCGCCCCTTTAATGATATTTATGAGGTGAAGGATGAAAATATTATTCGTGGGTGATATATACGGTGAAGCAGGTAGAAACTATTTTAAAGAAAATCTACCTTTTTTAAAAGAAACTTATAAACCCAATTTAATCATTGTCAATGCCGAAAATAGTGCCAATAATGGCAGAGGTATTACTGACAAATACTATAAAGAACTGATGGAAATGGGTGTTAGTTCCATTACGATGGGAAACCATGTTTGGGGTCAAAAATCGTTAGCTGACTACATTGATAGTGCCCATATTTGTAGACCGGCTAATTATAATGATGCGCCAGGCAAACAATATGATTTAATTAACTATAATGGTAAAACGTTAATGGTTATGAATTTCTTAGGGAGAACTTTCATGGATGCGAATCTAGATAACCCCTTCACCTTAGCGAAGAAGTTAATCGAAACAGTTAAACCGGATTATTCTTTTATTGATTTTCATGCCGAAGCCACCAGTGAAAAAATCGCGTTTGGACATTATTTAGATGGAATCGCTTCGGTCATTGTCGGCACCCATACACATGTTCCAACTGCCGATGAAAGAAGTTTACCAAAAGGGACTTTATATATAAGTGATGTAGGGATGACTGGACCACTCAATGGAATTATTGGGGTTAAAAGAGAAATTGTGATTAATCGATTTTTAAATGGTTTTACCAGACCGAATGAAGTCGAAGAAGGAAAACGACAATTAAATGCGGTTATGGTGGACTTGAATCAAAATTCAATTAACCGAATTCACATCGAAGAATAAAGGGCGATTCGCCCTTTTTGTTTGAATGAAGTTATTTTTTATAGTATACTAAATTAGGTGATAAAAATGGGTAATAATATTGATATAGAAAAATATTTTAAACCTAACTTAAAAGATGCCAAAAAACGCAAAGGTGATGCCGATTATATCGCTTTTGAATTAGAAAATGAATTTCAAGGAATTGGACATGGTAAAACATACCGTATCCAAACTTACGGTTGCCAAGGTAACGAAGCCGATAGTGAAATTATGGCAGGCATATTTGAAGATATGGGTTATACTTTATCGTCTGAAGAAAAAGACAGTGATGTTATTTTATTAAACACTTGTGCGATTAGAGAAAATGCTGAAGATAGAATTTGGGGCGAGTTAGGCAGGTTAAAAAGTTTTAAGAAACAAAATCCGGATTTATTAATTGGACTATGTGGGTGTATGGCTCAAGAAGAAGGGGTTGTTTCAAAAATCTTAAAGAGTTATCCTTATGTGGATATCGTTTTTGGAACACATAATATCCATAAACTACCCTACTATATAAAAAGTGCGATGTTCGATAAAGAACGTGTTATTGAGGTTTATTCTTATGAAGGATCAATCGTCGAAAACTTACCAAAAATAAGAGCACATCAGTTTAAAGCTTGGGTAAACATTATGTTTGGTTGTGATGAGTTTTGTACATACTGTATCGTGCCTTATACAAGAGGAAAAGAACGTTCTAGAAATAAAGATGAAATTATTAAAGAAGTTCAAGAGTTAACAAGACAAGGTTACCAAGAAGTAACCCTTTTAGGCCAAAATGTCAATGCCTATGGTAAAGATTTTAAAGATTTAGATTATACATTTGGTGATCTATTAATGGACCTAGATAAAACGGGAATGCCTAGAATTAGGTTTACCACTTCCCATCCCAGAGATATTGATGATAAAACAATTAAAGCTTATCGAAACGCAAAACATTTGATGCCCCACTTACACTTACCAGTTCAAAGTGGTTCAAATAGTGTTTTAAAAAAGATGAATCGTCACTATACGAAAGAGCATTATCTTAATGTCATCAACGCCCTAAAAGAAGCTAGACCAGGAATTAGTATTACAACGGATATTATTGTAGGCTTCCCTACTGAAACCGAAGAAGATTTCCAATTAACATTAGATTTAGTTAATGAAGTTGATTTTGAAGGCGCTTATACATTTATATTTTCTCCAAGAGGTGGTACACCCGCGGCTTCATTTGAAAATACCATTACTGAGAGTGAACAAAAAGACAGGCTTCAAAGATTGAATGCAGTTGTTAACGCTGGTTATCTAAGAGGGACTGAAAGGTTCTTAGGCGAAATTGTTGAGGTCTTGGTGGATGGTTTTTCTAAAAAAGATGATTCCATTTTAGCGGGGTATTCAGCCCATAACAAATTGGTAAATTTTAAGGGCGATGAATCAATGATAGGTAAAATCGTTAAAGTAAAGATAACCGAAGCAAGAACATGGTTTTTATTAGGTGAATACGATGAAAGCTAAAGAGGAATTGTTTAAACTGATTAAAGAAGACCCACTTGTTGTTGAATACCAAAAGCTTGAGAATATAGTCAATAGTGACAATAATTTAAAAAAAGCGGTTGGAGAGCTTTTTGATATGCAACAACAAATTGTTCAATTAAAGTACATTGATAAACTTCAAATGGCTGAAAAACTGGAAAATGATTATCGTGTAAAAAGAGCTTTGATTGAAACCAATCCGGTGATTCATAATTATTTGATTTTACAAGACGAAGTTAACGAGCTTTTAAAATCGATTAAAGAAATTATTGAAGACGGACTCCAAATTGAAAAATAATTACTTAGTATCTGGTTGTGGAAAAACAGTAAATAGTGATGTTTTACTGTTTGATTATTGTAAAAATAATCATTTTAGTGTATGATTTATATAAAGTGAGGGATGTATATGACAACGTTATCAAAAGCCAGTTTTGTTTTAATCGATAGCCAAGAAATAAACATTGGAGAATTTGTAGAAAAACTAGTAAATTTACCTGCAGATGCGACTGTGGATTTTTTCAAAGAAATCGGTTTAATGGTTCCTAGAGAAATTAGAATAAGTGTTTTAAGGACGGTTTTAAATCCATCGGTCAAGAATAAGATGATTGTTGAAGAAAACTTATCTGACGAAGTTCAATACCGATTAGGTTGGTATGATAACTTTTCAGAAACGCAGCTTATCAACTTATTACCACTATTTAATGATGATGATTTAATTAACAGGTATTTAGATGAACTTTGGTTAAATTTATTGTCTTATATCGTTTCAAAAAAAGTGAGTGAGTCTGATACCTTTAAACTTTTTGAACTTTCACAAAAATACCAGTATGAACCATTTTTTGATGTGGTGGTTTTTAATAAGAAAATTGATGTTTTATTTTATGATAATCCAGACGAAATTGATGGGTTATCCGTGGATGTCTTTAGACCGATTTTATTTAAGAGTTCTACGACAGTTGAAATAAGAGAAATTGGTGAAAAATACGGTGTTAAAGTCCCAAGAAGAATTAAGAAACAAGAGCTTGTTGAAATAATTAAACAAGAACTCAATGATAAAAATCAATTAACACCTGCTGAAGAAGCTAAAATAGATAAAATGTCAGTTATTCCTCTCCAAAGATATGCAATAGATCATGATATTAAAGCCTCTATTGAACTAAAAAAAGAAGAAATTATTGAATATATCATTAAAAATGCCAAAGAAACCAAAGAAAAATATTTTGTGCCAACCAATCCTGGTGTTTATGAATCAATCCAATCATCTAATTCAATTGAACCTTTAACAGAACCAGAAGAAGTTTTAGATAATCCTGTAGAAGAACCGGTTGTGGTTGAACCTGAAGAAGATAAAGATACTCAATTAGAAGAACCAACCGATTTGGTAGATGAAGAAACCCATGAATTTGAAGAACTATTAGAAGAAGCGTTCACACCGCTTGGTGATAAAGAAGAGTTAGCTGAACTCGAAGAAAACTTATTAGGTAGTGATGCGGAACTTTTAGAGAAAATCGTTGATTTAGAAATCGAAAACAGAAAATTAAAAGACTTATTAAAAGAATCTAAGTCCTTGGCTGTTAAAGAAGAGGATGAAACACCAAATTCAAGTGTACACCATGTTCATGAACATCATCATTATCATCATTATACTGATGAAGATACCCATGAATGTCATTGTCATGAAGACCACGATCACGACCATCATCATCCTCATGAACATGAGCAGGAAAATGATAGTCACTTAGCGGATTTAAGTGATCAAGAACCGGTTATTTTATTTCCATTTAAAACAACTGTAACGCAAAAACAATTTTTACAAATTAAAGAAATCGAAGCAAAGAATATTAAGAATAGAAAACGAAAACTTAGTAAACTAGAACCAGTTCCGGTATCGTTTATAGATTCTGAATAAAAAAAAGGATGTGTATCATGGGACAAAAATATACCCCTATGATGGAACAATATCTTGAAATTAAAAAGGACTATGCGGACAGCTTAGTCTTTTTTAGATTAGGCGATTTTTATGAACTCTTTTTTGATGACGCTATTACCGCGTCTAAAGAATTAGAAATTGCCTTAACGGCTCGAGATGCTGGCGCAAAGGATAGAGTTCCGATGTGTGGTGTGCCTTATCATAGTGTCATGCCTTATATCCAAAAAGTGATTAATAAAGGTTATAAAGTCGCCATTGTTGAACAAGTCACTGAACCTGGAAACGGATTAGTGGAACGAAAAGTGGTTAAACTGATTACGCCTGGGATGATTGTTGATGATGGTATCCTTGATCAAAAGACGTCTAATTATATTGGTGGTATTTCTCAAGAAAGACTATTCTTTTCCTTAAGTTACGCAGATATTTCCACAGGTGAGATTTATTTAACCAACCCTTTGAGTGAAACCCAATTATATAAAGAAATCGAAAAACTAAATTTAAAAGAAGTTGTGCTAACATCTGATTTAGGTCATGTTGAAAAGAAATTAAAAGGCTTAGTTTTGGTGTCAATTCATGATACTCTAGTCGAAAACCATCCGCTTTTAGATAATTTGGATGGCATTAAGAAGCGGTCAGTAGGGTTATTATTAGGGTATCTATCAAAAATAGAAGTCAGAATGTTAGATGCTTTTACAACCCTAAAAATTTCACAAGAACAGACCCATTTAAAACTCGATAAAAATAGTATCTCGGCATTAGAATTAACGAGTTCTAATCATCCGAAAGATCATAGTTTATTTAAACTTTTAGATAAAAATCAAACGGCAATGGGCTCAAGATTACTTAAAAATCAAATTGAAAATCCATTAACAGATATAAACCAAATTAATGAACGATTAAATTATGTTGAAGCTTTAAATCAAAATTATAATCAGCGGATTAATTTAACCGAAGCATTTAAAGGTGTCTATGACTTAAAAAGAATTACTTCTCGAATTGCCAGTTTAAATAGTAGCCCCAAAGATTTATCACAGTTAAAACTAACCTTAAGTAAGATACCCTATATTATCGAAGCCCTTTTGGCATATCATAGTGACAATTTAACAAAATACGCTCAAGAAATTAATCCGCATACCTTGTTATTTGAGACATTAGATAAAGCGGTTGTTAATGACCCGCCTTTAATAATCAAAGACGGTGGGATCTTTAAAAAAGGGTATCACGCAGAACTAGATGAACTAAGAGATGCGGAAAAACATGGTAAAAAATGGATTGCGACGTTTGAATCAGAAGAGCGTGAAAAAACCGGAATTAAAAATTTAAAGGTTGGATTTAATCGCGTTTTTGGCTATTATATTGAAATCACCAAAGGTAATTTAAACTTAGTCAAAGATGAGTTTGGGTACATCAGGAAACAAACCCTTGTTAACTCTGAAAGATTTATCAATGAAGCCTTAAAAGAAAAAGAAGCATTAATCTTGAACGCTTCTGAAAGAAGTATTGAATTAGAATATGAATTATTTATTGAATTAAGAGAATTAGTTTCAAACTATGCGAACTCTTTACAAATTTTGGCGGATAAAATAGCTTTTTTAGATATGATGTTAGCCTTTAGTATCATAGCGACTGAAAATCATTATGTAAGACCGCTTTTAAGAGAAGACAAAGAGGTTTATATTGAAGGCGGAAGACATCCGATGGTAGAACACTTTAATAATACGCCCTTTATTGAAAATGATATCTCCATTATTGAAGGTGGGATACTTTTAATTACCGGTCCAAATATGAGTGGTAAATCGACCTATATGAGAATGTTTGCGATTATTGTTGTGATGGCTCAAATTGGGTCCTTTGTTCCCGCGAAAATAGCAAAATTACCTATTTATGATGGAATTTATACTAGAATTGGGGCTCAAGATGACCTTACCAGTGGTCAATCCACTTTTATGGTGGAGATGACTGAAACCAATGAAGCACTTAGAAGTGCAACAGCAAATTCACTTTTAATTTTTGATGAAATTGGTCGCGGTACCGCAACTTATGATGGAATGGCACTAGCCCAAGGAATTATCGAATTTGTTCATGAAAAGGTGAAAGCAGTGATGATGTTTTCAACCCATTACCACGAACTCACTCAACTAGAAGCCGCCTTAAAACGCTTAAAGAATATTCATGTATCTGCGGTTTTAGATAAAGGTTCTTTAGTCTTTATGCATAAAGTTAAAGAAGGTCCAACGGATAAATCTTACGGGATCAATGTCGCTGCGCTCGCAAAATTGCCTAAACCACTAATTAATCGAAGCCAAATGATTCTCGACCACTTAGAAGTGGATAAGAAAAAGGAAATGGATTTAAATATATTTAATTTTGAAGAGGATGAAGCAGCACCGATTGTTGATCATGCAAATGCCTTTGTGGCGAATAAGATTAAAGAATTGGATATTGATTCTTTAACGCCAATAGAAGCGTTATTGTTGTTAAAAAAATACCAGGATGAATTAAAGTAGGGATAATATGATTGTTAGATTAGATGAACGTATTAGCAATATGATTGCTGCTGGTGAGGTTGTGACAAGACCTGCTAGTGCATTAAAAGAAATCATCGAAAATGCGATTGATGCTGGTGCGACAAAAATTGATATTGATATACTGGACAGTGGCTTAAAAGAAATAAAAGTTACGGATAATGGTATTGGTATGGATTTAAGTGATCTAAAGAAAAGTTTTGAAAGACATGCCACCAGTAAAATCAGAACCGAATATGACTTAGCACATATTTTTACGCTTGGATTTAGAGGCGAAGCCATTCCAGCGATTGCCAGTGTCTCTAAAATGACCATTAAGTCAAAAAAAGAAAACCTTGATGGTAATTTGGTTACTTATGAGGGGGGGCGTTTTGTTGAGGCAAAACCAGCTGCTTTGAACCAAGGGACCATGGTCATTATCAACGACCTATTCTACAATGTTCCCGCAAGATTAAAATACATTAAGAGTCCACAGACGGAACTCGCCAATATCATGGAGGTTTGTGATTCATTTATACTATCAAACCCTAAGATCGCTTTTAAAGTAACTCATGAAGGGAATGTTTTAAGACAATCTTTTGGACATGAATCTTATAGTGAACTCTTTAAAATTGTTTTTGGTGGATCTGCTGCCAATAATTTACTAACGACGAGTATCCATCAAGACCAAATTGAAATTACCGCTTACTTGGGGAGTCCTGATTATACGAAATCTCGAAAAAACGATATCATTATTATCTTAAACGGAAGAACGATCAAGAATTTTTTATTATCGAATGCGGTTGTTGAAGGCTATCATACAAGATTAATGACCAACAGATATCCGGTCGCAGTCGTGGACATTAAAATGGATATTTCATTGGTGGATGTTAACGTCCATCCCCAAAAAAGAGAAGTTAAAATTCAAAATGAATATCAACTAGCCGCCATGATTCGTAATTTGATTAGAGAATCATTTTCGAAATCAACCAAGAATGTTTCAACAGAAATTTCAAGTTATCAACAAATTAGTGGGTTTGATTATTTGATTAATGAGTTAGAACTAGATTATAAGGAAAATAAAACAAAAATTTATCAAAAAAGTAGTGAAAAGCTTCCCCCAATGGATTATATTGGGCAGTTTAGTGGGACCTATTTACTATTTCAAAATGAATTGGGCTTATATTTAATTGACCAACATGCGGCTGCCGAACGAATTCGATATGAAATATATTATGATAAACTCGGAACTAAAAGTCCGGTTAAGTCCTTACTGATTCCAGAATTATTTGAATTTAGACCGACTGAAGAAACTTTAATTAAGGAAAACTCAGAAGCGCTAACCAATATCGGAATAACTTTTGAAGCAGCTGGTCATGAAGGGTTATTTTTAAAGAGTTTACCAATATGGTTAGAAGATGAAGACATTCATGATTTTATCCAAGCTATTCTTATCTCACTTGAACAATATAAAAAACTAGATTTAAAAGACTTAAGAGATAATTTGTCTAAATCTATTGCTTGTAAAGGGGCAATCAAAGCCAATAAGGCTTTAAACAACCATGAAATACAGCACTTAATTGAATCTTTAAGAGAAACCCAAAACCCCTATTATTGTCCCCATGGAAGACCTGTGATAGTTTATTTTTCTAACAGTCATATTGAACATTTATTTAAGAGAATTGTATGAAAAAAGTAGTGGCGATTATTGGACCAACAGCGGTTGGAAAAACAAAATTATCAATAGACATTGCCTTAAAATATCATAATGAGATCATTTCTGGCGATTCGGTTCAAGTTTATAAAGGTTTAGATATTGGTTCTGCTAAAATAACTAAAGCAGAAATGCGTGGTGTTAAACATCATTTAATTGATATTTTAGAACCGACTGAAACCTATGATGTAAGCCTGTTTCAAAAAAATGCGAGAGCTTTAATTAATCAAGTAAAATATCCAATGATCGTTGGCGGGACAGGGTTATATATTAAAGCGGCCTTAGATAACTATGATTTTAGCGGTGAAAAACGAGATTTTGATAGTGAAAACCAATATATTAATTTAAGTAATGAAGAACTTTATCAGATATTAGTTCATAAAGACCCCGAGAGTAGTCTTAAAATTCATCCGAATAATAGACGTCGTGTCTTAAGAGCGATTGGGTTAGCTGACAAGAAAAAAAGAAGTGATCGCATTCTAAAAGATGACCCCTTTTATCATTACCAATTATTTTACTTAACACTGCCTAGACCGATTCTTTATGACCGGATTAATAAAAGAGTTGACTTAATGATTGCTGAGGGATTCATAGAAGAAGTTAAAACCTTAAAAGAAAGAAACATTCATTTAAATATTTTAGGGTATCGTGAACTGTCTTTATATCTAGATGGAAAATACAGTTTAGCAGAAGCAATAGAAGAGATTAAAAAGAACACGAGAAGACTTGCGAAAAGACAAGAAACTTGGTTCAAAAATCAAATGAACAGTGTGATGATTGATTTGCAAGACCCTGATAAAGCTTTTCGTGATATAACCACCATTTTAGATCAGTTTTGGGAGGAATAATGAAACTATATTTAATTGGAATGCCATTTTCTGGGAAAAGTTTAATTGGACAAGAGGTGGCAAAACAACTGAATCTTCAATTTGTTGATTTAGATAACGAAATCGAACAAATTTATCAAACGTCCATTGAAGATATTTTTAAAGAAGAGGGTGAAGAAGCTTTTAGAACTTATGAAACCCTTGTTTTAGCTAGTTATAAAGATAAAAATAATATAGTGGTTTCTACTGGTGGGGGGATCGTCAAACGGCCAGTCAATAAAACTTTCATGAAGGGGCTAATTATTTATATTGACACCGATATAGAAGTACTTGAAGAGCGTGGGAATCAATCCTATTCTAGACCCCTTCTTTTAAAAACTTCTTTATATGATTTATATAATGAGAGAAGGAACTTATATGAACAATTTAAAACCCACAAGATTGAAAATAACGGTTTAGTAGAAGATGCGGTAAAAAATATCTTAACGATTGTGAGGACTAATCATGAGAGCATTAATAATTAATGGGCCTAATCTAAACAAATTAGGACAAAGAAATAAATATCAATATGGAACTAAAACATTAGAAGACATCTATCAACTGATTATCGATAGTTTTGAGGCTATTGAGTTTGATTTTTATCAATCTAATCATGAAGGCAGCATTATTGATTTATTACAAAACTTAGATAATTATGATTTTGTCGTTATTAATCCTGGCGGGTTAGCACATACGAGTGTTATTTTAAGAGATGCGTTTGAACTGGTTAGTATTCCCAAAGGGGTTTGTCATCTATCAGATATCCAATCAAGAGAATATTTTAGACGGGTTGATTATTTGAAACCATTGGCAGATTGTTATGTTTCGGGGCTTAAAGAACAAAGTTATCTTAAAGTAATTGAAGCGTTAATTAATAAATTCTTTACTAATTGAGTTTTTATGATATAATTAATAAGGTTTAAGGAGGTATATTTATGATATCAACAGCCGATTTTAAAACAGGATTAACAATTTTATACGATAATAATTTGTTTCAAATTATTGATTTTCAACATGTCAAACCAGGTAAAGGTGCTGCCTTTGTAACCTCAAGATTAAGAAACTTAAGAACTGGCGCAACCATTGATTACACTTTTAGAGCAGGTGAAAAGATGGAACAAGCCAATATTGAAAAAATAAAAATGCAGTATATTTACCCAATGGGCGATACTTATGTTTTTATGAACACTGAAACATTCGAACAGGTTGAAATTCCATTAACACATATGGAATACGAATCAAAGTTTATTTATGAGTCTTTAGCGGTCGATATTATGTATTATAATGGCGTTGAAGTATTAGGGATTATCTTACCTGATAAAGTTTCACTAACGGTAGTAGAAACAGTCCCAGGCGTTAAAGGTGATACCAAGACAAACGCGATGAAAGATGCGATTATGCAAACTGGTTTATTAGTTAAAGTACCGATGTTTATATCTGAAGGGGAACAGATTATTGTTTCTACTCAAGATGGATCTTACGTATCAAGAGATAACAAATAAGGTGAAACTCACCTTTTTTCTTTGTTTTTGTGCTGGTTAAATAATCATTGTACACAATAAAATATCTCCTTCATTTTACGGAGTTTATGGTATAATTGAATAGGTGATTTAATGAGATTAGAAAAAGTATTAGCTTATAGTGGCGTTGCCTCAAGACGAAAAAGTAAAGAAATCATTTTAAATGGTGAAATTGAAGTTAATGGGGTAGTCGTATTAGAACCAGGTTATGAAGTCTTAAAAGAAGATAAGGTAACTTATCAAGGCACTGTTTTAGAGGCGGAAACGTTTGTTTATTATTTAATGAATAAACCCAAAGGCATCATTTCTACGGTATCAGATGAAAAAGGTAGAAAAACGGTGATTGATTTACTTCAAAAAGAAGATAGAGATGAACGTGTCTATCCGATTGGAAGGTTAGACTTTGATACTGCGGGGATAATCTTATTAACCAATGATGGGGCTTTATCATACGCTTTGACTAGGCCTGAATTTGAAGTACCGAAAACCTACTTAGTAAGAGTTTTAGGGTTAATCAGTAAAGACGCGATTAGACGCTTAAGAGAAGGCGTGACGTTAGAAGACTATCAGACTAAACCAGCCACTGTGTTCGTTAAAGAGAGAAATCAGTCAGCGAAAAGTTCTTTAGTTGAAATAACCATTACGGAAGGTAAAAATCATCAAATTAAAGATATGTTTAGAAGTGTCGGATTCCCTGTTAAAAATTTAACGAGAATTAAATACGACGATTTAAATTTAGATGGTGTTGCTAGAGGAACTTATCGAAGTTTGAAAATTCATGAAGTAAAAAAACTTTATGCTTATGTGAAAAAATATTCTAGAAAATAGAAATAATATATTATTAGTGTTATAATATTAGATATAGTGGAGGATTCTATGCTTGGATTTCAAGTAGCGATTGATGGCCCTGCTGGTAGCGGGAAATCAACAATCAGTAAAAAAGTAGCAGAGGACATGAATCTTATCCATATTGATACAGGTGCGATGTATAGGGCAATTACCTACATGGCGATTAAAGAAGGTATTAATTTGGATTACGAAGAATCATATGCATTCATAAAGGATATAACTATCGAGTATACAAATGATAAAATATATGCAAGTGGTGAAGATGTAACTGAAAAGATCAGAAGCGACATTGTCACAAAGAATGTATCCAAGGTGTCTAGCTTTCCCAGTGTGAGAACTTACTTAGTTGAGATTCAAAAGGCTTCAGCTAAAGGTAAAAATGTCATTATGGACGGAAGAGACATCGGAACAGTTGTTTTACCCAATGCGGATTTAAAAATATTTTTAACCGCTAATATTGAAGAACGGGCGAAAAGAAGAATGCGTGAACTTCAGTTAAAAGGTCGAGACATTGATTTAACGACAATGATTAAAGATATAGAAGAAAGAGACAAAAAAGATTCCGAGCGAAAGGCGTCACCGCTCATTATTCCTAAAGACGCAATTATCGTAGATACAACCCATTATACGATTGAAGATACAGTGAATCGAATAAAACATGAAATATTGAAAAAGGAGACTTATCATGGCAGAGATTAAAGAAATGACAATGGATGATGTTGAGATATCTCAACTAAGAAAGGGCCAGTTGGTTAAAGGCAAGATTTTTATGGTAGATGAAGATGTCATTACCGTTACACTTGAGAATAATCAAGAAGCGAGAATGTACAAAGATCACTACGGCAAACCAATTGATTCTTTTATCGGAGAAGTTAAAGAAGGAGACGAAATTGAAGCGATTGTTTCATCGATTAAAGAATCTGATGAAAATATCTCAGTCTTACTTGACCGTAAAGCAATTGTTAAAAACGAAAACCTTGTATTAGTCGAAGAAGTATATAGAAATGAAACCGTCGTTGACGTGAAAATTACGAAAGTTGATGAAAAAGGCTTACACGTAAATGTTCTTGGCTTTGACGCTTTTTTACCATATGGACTTTTAGATAGAGATTTAGTTCAAAGAAAAGATGAACTAAAAGGAGAAACTTTATCCGTTAATATTATTGAAGTAAAACCGGGAAGACGCCCACGAATTATTGCTTCAAGAAAGAAGATTTTTGAACAAAAACGCATTGAAGAACGTGAAAAACGTCAAGAATTACGGGCTGATGAATTTGAAAATATTAACACGGGTGATGTTTTAGAAGGTCGTGTTGAACGAATTGAAAAGCATATGGCTGTGGTTCGTTTTGAACACACAACAGGCCGCTTAAGAATTTCTCAAATTCAACATGAAAGAGTAGAAGATATTAACGATCATCTTAAAGTTGGCGACATTATTACCGTAAAAGTTATCAAGAAAGATAAATCATTAGACCTATCTATGAAGGCATTATTACCAACACCATTTGAATTATTTGAAAAAAATTATAAAAAAGGTGATAAGGTTACGGGTGAAGTTGTCCAAAAATTACCTTTTGGGTTAATTATTGAACTGAATGAATCCGTAAGAGGTTTATTACATAAGAGTGAATATTCTTGGAATCCAAATGATAACTTTTCAAGTTATGTTAAAATTAGTGATAAATTAGAAACGGTTATTACGTTAGTTGATCCTAAAAAACATAAGATTAGCTTATCTAGAAGATTGTTAACCGACAACCCTTGGAAGAATGTTAACTTTAAACGTGGCGAAGATGTTAAGGCAAAAGTATTAGAAGTAACGGATCAAGGCTTACTCGTTGAAGCTAAAGGCGTTGACGGATTTATTCCGGTAGCTGAGTTAGCGGTTGAAAAAGTAACGGATCCGAATCAATTGTTTGCCGTAGGTGATGAAGTTGAAGCAAGAGTAATTGAAGTTAACCCAAAAAATTGGCATTTAAAACTTTCTATTAAACAAAAACTTCAACAAAACACGAGAGATGAGTATGCACAATACTTAACAGAAGATTCTCAAAGAACAACCATTGGTGATTTGTTCGGTGCAGTTTTAGAAGACACTGAAGACGAATCTGAAGAATAAGAGATAAAAAAATAAAAATAAAGGGCGTGATATTATGCCATACACCGTAGCAATCGTAGGCAGACCCAACGTTGGAAAATCAAGCCTGTTTAATCGGATCATAGGTGATCGTAAGGCGATTACAGATGATAAACCAGGCGTTACAAGAGATCGTATTTATGGCAGTGCCGCTTGGCTAACAAGACATTTTGGACTCATTGACACAGGGGGCATCGACATTGGCGATGCTCCTTTTTTAGAACAAATTAAAACTCAAGCAATGTTGGCTGTTAATGAAGCGGACCTCATTGTTTTTGTCGTTGACTCAAGGGTTGGTTTAACAGAAGTAGATACCTATATTGCGAGACTTTTGTATCCGGCAGAAAAACCAGTTATTGTTGCGGTTAATAAAGTCGATAACGACCAACTTAGAGGAACTGTTTACGAATTTTACTCATTGGGTTTTGGAGAACCAATTGCCGTGTCAGCCAATCATGGTATCGGGATGGGTGATTTATTAGATGAAATTATTAAACAGATGCCTACAGAGGGAAACTTGGAAGACGATGATTCAATTAAACTAGCCGTTATCGGTTATCCCAATGTTGGAAAAAGTAGCCTAACCAACCGCATATTAGGTCAAGAACGTGTCATTGTCTCTGATATTCCTGGAACCACTAGAGACGCGATTGACACTAAGTTTGTTAGAGATGGAAAAGACTATACCATTGTCGATACTGCCGGGATTAAAAAAAGCGGACAAATTTATGAATCAACGGATAAATATGCCCTATTAAGAGCTCTAAAGGCAGCTGATCGGGCTGATGTCTTATTATTGGTGTTGGATGGTTCAAGAGAACTAATTAACCAAGATAAACATGTTGGTGGGATTATTCAAGAGTACCAAAAAGCTGCAGTGATTGTGGTGAATAAATGGGACTTAGTTGATAAAGAAACTCAAACCATGAAGAAAATTGAAGATGATTTAAGGGATGAATTCAATTTTATACCTTATGTGGAGATCTGTTTTGTTTCAAGTTTAGACAACAAACGAATTCATACGATCTTTGAAGCAATTGATAGAGCTTATGAATCTTATAATAGAACTTTGTCAACCTCAATCTTAAATGAGTTTTTAATGGATGTAACGGCCATGAATCCACCTAAATTATTTAATAAAGGGATGGCTAAATTCAGTTATATGACACAAATTCAAACCAAACCACCCACCTTCTTGGTGTTTGTGAATAATCCAAATTATGTACACTTTTCTTATGAAAGATATTTAGAAAATAAACTTAGAGAACTCTTTCAGTTTACGGGTTCTCCAATAAAACTATTAATTAGAAAGAAGGTTTAATATGAAAATTGGAATCATTGGTGGTGGCGCCTGGGGCGCAACCCTAGGCCAATTGTTAATTGATAATGGACATGATGCCCTTATTTATGATACAAATGCCAATCTAGTAAATAAAATTAATCAAAAACATGAACATCCTTTTTTTGATGTAAATCTTCCTATTACATTATCCGCAACTCTTGATTTACAGGAAGTGATTCAATTTACGGACACCTTATTATTAGCTGTACCAACCAAGTTTATGAGAGATGTCTTAAAGAATATTAATGCTTTGTTGACTAAAAAAACGTATTTTATTGATGTATCAAAAGGGTTGGAACCAGAAACAGGCAAACGGATGAGTGATTTGGTTAAAGAAGAAATAACCCCAATTTATTATGGGGCTTATGCTGTTTTAACTGGACCTTCGCATGCCGAAGAAGTGATTCAAAGATTATTAACCTTATTAACAGTTGCTTCTCTTGATGAAGCTTATGCAAAAAAACTCCAACAAGTCTTTTCAAATGATACTTATATGCGTGTTTATACCTCGGATGATGTGATTGGTTGTGAAGTGGGTGGCGCGGCTAAAAATGCGATTGCGGTGGTGAGTGGTATCGCCACTGGATACGGAATGGGCGAAAACACCCGGGCGGCATTGATCACTAGAGGGATTCTAGAAATACGTAGAGTGGTCGAATATTATGGCGGAAAAAGTGAAACTGCCTTTGGATTGACGGGCGTTGGAGACTTAATTGTGACAGCAAGCAGTGAAAATTCCCGAAATTTTAGAGCCGGTAAAAAAATCGGTCAAGGTTTAAGTATTGATGAGATATATGCGGCTGAACCGCAAACCATTGAAGGAATTCGTTCGATTGAAGCTTTGCACCACTTATCCGACAGTGAAGGCATTTACTTGCCAATTATCAATTATGCTTATGAGGTAATTTTTAATAAAATGCCAGTTAATGACGCTATTAACGGCATCTTGAGTGCGACACTTAAAAAAGAAATAATTGCCTAAAATTTAGACTAAATATCGATTTATTCGCGTTATAAAGATAAAAAATAAACTTTTTTATATTAAAATTATTGCACTTAAAAATATTTAATGTTATAATAACGATATAAAGACAAGAGGGAGGTTCTTCAATGAACAAAACAGAATTAATTGCAGTAGTTGCTGAAAAAGCAGTAGTTACTAAAAAAGATGCAGAATTAGTTTTAGCTGCACTTATCGACACAATTCAAGAAACGTTAGCGCATGGTGAAAAAGTTGTAGTCACAGGATTTGGTACATTTGAAGTTAGACATCGTGTAGCAAGAAAAGGAAGAAACATCAAGACTGGTTTAGAAATTGATATTCCTGCTCAAAAAACACCTGCTTTCAAAGCTGGTAAAGGATTAAAAGACGCTGTAAAACTTTAAGCAAAAAGGAAAAGACCTTAAGGGTCTTTTTTTTATGCCTTATGGTATAATGGAACTGGTGATTTTATGGATCCGTTTATTCACGCAAGGAATAATAATTTAAACTTTTTTTATCAAACCCCCATCCATTTAGATATTGTAGACGATTTAGGACAATCGCTTCTTTTTTATGCAATTCGCGGTAATGCTTTAGAAATGGCTTATTATCTAATTGAAAATCATATCAACCCTAATATCGTTAGTCAAAAAGGTGAAACGGCACTATTTGAGGCGATTCGTAAAGGCAAACTTAATTTGGTTGTGAAGTTAATTAAACATTATGCTAATCTTAACATTCAAAATAAAAGAGGGGAAACCCCCCTTCATTTGGCATGCCAAAAAGGCAATCTGGATATGATTATGTTATTGGTTGAAAATGGCGCGAATCTGTATTTAACCAATGAACTTGGTCAAAGCATCCTTTATTATGCATTAAAAAGCCAAAATATCGGTTGTTTTGACTATGTTAGAATGTTATCCCCAAAAATAAAAAAGAACGATAAAAACGGAAATACGTTATTACATTTAGCCGCTGAACTGGGTAACTATCAACTGACTAAGCACTTATTAGAACTATCAGAAAATCCCCACTTTAAGAATAACTTTAAAGAAACGCCGATCTTTGAAGCCATTAAGAAAAATAATAAAGACCTTATTATTCTCTTTGTTAAATATGGATCTTATCTAGATACTAAAAATAAATACGGCCAAACATTATTAGATATCTCCGGGCTCAATTCAGATAATGAAATTAGTCAATTGTTAGAAGACTATTTAAGCAGTTCATTTGTTAAAAATAATATTGAAAAAAATCCCCTTCGATATGGCGTTATCAAAGCGGACTTAGATTATGTTAGAAATATACTATATAAAGGAATTGCGGATAAAAAAGATGAATATTTACTTTATGCTTATGATTATGCAAAGCGAAATAAAGAAAAAGACATTATTAGCCTATTAGATGATAATCATTAGTAATCCTGGAATTAGGGTAAGAACGATACTCATTAAGTTCCATAATGCGTGAACGATTATGGTAGAATAAATATTTTCTTTATGGTTTAAATAAATATAACCAAATCCAACCCCTGAGGCCCCATAAATAACGAGGTTAACCATAAATCCGCCTAGGGTTGGTTCAGAAATAATATGGATTAAACTAAACATCAATGAACTAACAACAAGTGCGACCCACTTGTTTTTTATTAGGGAAAAGAAAGCTTTTCTAAACACCAACTCTTCAACTATTGGCGCAAATATGACGGCATTAATAACCATTAAGATCATATAAGGACTATTCAACATTTGAATAATCGCCGCTTGGTTAACAGAAGTTTTATCAGTATAGTTAAATATATCAGATAAAGCGGTAGCCAATACACTCGCAATTAAGTTCGCAATGAAGATGATGCCGATACCAATAACAGCCATTGAAATCAATTTAGTCGGTTTTTTATCTAGAAGTCTCCAGTCCTTTTTAAGTACCGTAATAGAGAAGTAGCCTATGCCCACAAGTAGCATGATATACATGATAGTATTTAAGAGATTTGCACCAAATAAGTTTAAGGCGCGACTAGATCTGATTGTAGTTGTGTCAATATTAGATATATCAATCTCGTAAGCGGTAAAAAATTCATTATTATCAGAAAAAATTAACCTTTTTAAGGCTTTGCCTTTTAAAACAAATGATTCACCTTCAAATACCATAGTTGTGAGTTCTTCAGCTGTTAATCCATCAAAGGCATCATGACTAAATAAATCCCTTGTAAGAATCAAGACATAGGTATCATCTAGGGGGACGGTTGCGATACCATCGATATTTTCAATTTTATCTAACTCAATGTGTGTCGTATAGCCAACCGAATCATTATTTCTCACATAATCAACTAAGACACTTGTTTGGCTGATAGGAACACTTGTTTGTGGCATGGTATAAAAAAACAATCCAACCAGATTGACTAGAATAATCGTAATCAAATAATAGACCGCAATCACTAAAATGCCCTGTTTAACAGAAAACTTATGTTCGGCTATTTCGATTTTTTCTTGTTCTTTTTTTTCAAAGAGGTCATCAAACGTGTATTTTTTTTCTTCATTCATGTTATCACCTAGTCATATTATACACTAAAATCATTGGAGTTTTACTACTTAATATGATAAACTACTAGTAAAAAGAGGGATATTATGAAAAAGACTTTCCTAGTAATTGGTTTAGATACTTTTGGGTTAGCCGTCGCAGAAGAACTAACGCATTTAGGCTATGAAGTTGTTGCCTTAGATATTAAAGAAGAACGCGTGAATAAGGCTGTGAATTTAGTTAGTGAAGCGGCGATAGGGGATTCTACAGATGAAGCTGTTTTACTAGAAATTGGTGCACCTCATGTAGACCACGCCATTGTTTCAATTCCTGGTAACGTTCAAAACTCTATTTTAACGACGATGATTTTATCAGAGATGAAAGTACCAAAGATTACAGTAAAAGTTGAAAATGAATACCACGCTAAAGTATCAGAGCGGGTTGGCGCAACAGAGATTATTGATAGTGAATTAAGTGCTGGTAGAAGATTAGCGCGAAAGCTAATAAGCGATAATGTCCTTGATTATTATAACATTACCGATGATTATGGCGTCTATGAAATTAAAGTAAGTCCTACTTTTGAGAGCACTAAATTAATTGACATGGATGTTAGAAATAAGTTTGATGTCAACCTCTTATTAATTAAAAGAGGAAAGGAAACTTTCTCACCCAAAGCGGATACCGTTATTTATCCTAATGACGTCATCATTATCATTGCTAAGCATAATAAAGTTTCAAAATTTGAAGCTATTTTAAGATAAATTATCGATGGAGCATCATGATAAAACTGTTAATTTGTACACACAACGAAAATAAAATCAATGAAATCAAAGGAACCCTATTAGATTTAAATATTGAGGTTGTTACTTTAAAAGACCTAAACGATGAAACAGAAGTCATCGAAGATGGTTTAACCTTTCAAGAAAATGCCTATATCAAGGCTTCCTATTTTGGTCATAAACACCAACTATTAAGTTTAAGTGATGATTCTGGTTTAGAAGTAGAACACTTAAATGGGGGACCCGGTGTTTATTCAGCTCGGTTTACTGGAAATGACCTTGAAAATAACAAAAAATTATTATATACCTTAACAAATGTTCAGAATAGAAACGCTCAATTTAAAACGGTTTTAGCACTTTATAACCCTAATACCAATGAAGTTAAATATTTTGAAGGTACTTTAAAAGGAAAAATCACGGAACAATTAATCGGAAGAAATGGCTTTGGTTATGATCCAGTATTTTATGTTCCTGAAATAGGCAAGACTTTAGCAGAATTAACGAAAGAAGAAAAGTTAAAAGTTTCTCATCGAGGCAAAGCTTTAGAAAAATTAAAGGAGGCATTCAATGAAAATTTTAATAACATCTGATATACATGGTAATTATGAGGCATTAATGGCGGTTAAAAATAAGCATCAAGACTGCGAATATCATTTAGATGCAGGCGATTCAAAAATACCTGAACACACTTTAAATAACGATAATATTATTTCCGTTAAAGGAAATTCCGATATTCATTCAAACTTACCTTTAACACGCCTATTAGAACTAGACGGAAAAAAGTTTTTACTCGTTCATGGCGACCTTCAAGGGGTTAAATATAGTACAGAAAAACTAGAGTTTTTAGCAAAAGAAGCGAATGTTGACTATTGTATTTACGGACATACGCATATACAAAGTATTAGCATAAAAGATAAGATTACCTACATCAATCCTGGTGCAATTATGAGTAAACCTCTAGAATACGCCATCTATGAGGATGGTAAAATCAAATTATTCTAAGGAGAAAACAGTGGAAACAACTATATTGAAGGCGGCAAGTCTCGCCTTAAAAGATCCAATCATAGAATTTAGATTACTCGGAGGGATGAGTAATTATACTTATGTTGTTAAATCTGAAGGTAAACTGTATACCGTAAGAATATTAGGCGAACATGCGGATAAATTTGTTTGGCGTCATGAAGAAAAATATCATCTTCAGTTTTTTGAAAAATTAGGCATTACTTCACATACAATCTATTTTGATGATCAAACAGGGGTTAAGGTAAGTGAATTTATAGAAGGTCAGATTCTCTCTCATATCAATCCCCTCGATCACTTAGAAGAAGTAGCCAATTTACTACATACCATTCATGATGCGAAACTTCAATCAAACTATGATTATCAATTATTTGAACGGTTAGACCAGTATGAAAAGATTAATCATCATTTAACCAAAGAATACTTTGATTTAAAAAACGAAATGATACACCTTTATCAATCCCATTATTCAAAATACCCCCATGTCTTGATACATGGCGATGCCCAACCTTCAAATTTTATTATAGGTAAAGATAAAAATTATATCGTTGATTTTGAATTTAGTGGCAATAATGACCCCTATTATGATTTAGCTTGTTTTGGGAATATTGATTTTTCACATGCACTGGCGTTACTTGAAGTTTATTTAAAGAAAAAACCTACCAACGAAGCGTTAAAAAGACTTTATTATTACCGAATCTTTCAATGTCTACAATGGCACTTGGTGGCAAAATTCAAACATGAGGTTGGCATGAGTGAAACCTTAAAAATTCCATTTGATAAAGCCTCTTTGAAATACCTTCATTTAGCACTCAGTTTGAAGGAGCGTTACGATTTGATTGACTAAAGAAACCATTTTCCAATTAAATGAAACCCAAGAATCAATTAACCTGCTTTATGCGTTAATAAATACTTCTATCGATGATGAAGAAGTTTTTTATGCGCGTATAAAAGCGGGTTTTATGTTATTCAACGAGCATTACTACCTAGAATCCCAAGAACAATTAATTCAAACCTTAGATTATTTTAAACACCAAAAAGAAGATCCTTTATATGATCAAGTTTTGACTAAAATTATTGATAGTTTATTAATTTTAACAGATAGAAAAGCCCTCAAATACATTAATATTAGAAAAGAGTCTTTAGTTGTCTTAGACTATTATAAATATACCTTAAATCTAATTGAATACAAAAAGGCCTTTAATGAAGATTATGATTATTTAATTGATTCACTTAAAGAGACTTCTGTTCCTAAAGAGACCCTAATTGATTTACTCTTAGAGAGATTATTAAATAGTCCCAGCTTAGACTTAATTTCCGAAATCAATGAAATTAAAAACTTACAACCAAATGAAACGCTTATCAAAGAATTAAACTTAATGCTTTATGAACATTTATATGAAACCAACCAAACCGAAAAACTGTTAGAATCATTAGAAAAAAACAGTTTGTTAGACGTATTCTATCAACTATTAATTTATGTAAAACAAGACGATTTTAAAAAAACTCAAATTCTTGAAGTCGAACATGAAAATGATTTTTTTGACTTACCTTTGAACCTTCAAAAACGGCTCTATGAAACATTGGTTACATTCTATAATAAGCACTTAGATTTAAGAAGTGTTGAAACGTATGAACGTAAGCTAAAAAAAGTGAATAAAGAACTTTCAAAAGAAGAAAAACAAACCGTCTTACCTAAATTTATCCCCGCTTTTAGCCTGCCTAAGTTGGTAGAAGAACCTCAAGAAATAAGCGATGAACCAGTCCAAGAAGTGGTTATAAAGAAAAACGGTTTGAATCATCAAAAACCACTTTATTTAATCGATAAATTTATCTTAGAAGTTTTGTCGATAAATAAGGATTTGTCTTTACATGAACATTTAAGAAGAATGTTTATCATTATGTCAAAATATTTTGAGTTTAGTGATCTTCTTATTTATCTTAAACCTCAAGTGTTCCATTATAAAGTAGAAAGACTTTATGAAAAAAAATACGATAGACATACCATTGATGCCTCACTTTTAGGGATATCAGCGAATAATTATACGGATATCATTGAAAAAGTGAAACTTATTAAATATGACTATGATATTATCACGAACCAACCACTGACAAAAACGGATGTTAAACAAGTCTATTGTTATGCCCTTCCTAAAGAATCTAGTCTCTGTTTTTATCAAAGAAAAGAAAAAGAGTTGTTATATGATGATTTAACTTTTAAGTTGTTAAGCGATTTTGTCGCCTACGAACTCGGCCTATATAACCATTTAAATAAAGTTAAACAAAACGAATCGACGATGACTCATTTTTTTAATAGTAATGCGGCTGGTTTTTCAATTTATAAAAACGAAACATTTATAGGAAATGAACGTTTTAATAGCCTTTTTGAATTAAAGAAAGACGATACCATTGAACAGTTAATAAAAGTGTTTCAACCGATCGATCAAATTGAGTTTAGAAATCAGGTTCAAAAGCTTGAAAGAGAAGAAATTGGCGCCTTTGAAATAGAAATCCCATTCAATCATCAAGTCTTGTGGATTAAACAAGTTAAACAAGCTGAGGCAATTTATGGCATCTATTTAGATATAACGAGCCAAGTAAAAGAAAAAGAAGCGTGGATAACAAAGGCTCTAACCAACCCAACTTCAAATTTATTGACACTCCATGAGTTTGAATTAAGATTTGAGACGTTCATTAATTCTAAAACAACCTTTATTTTATTGGAATTAGATGGGTTGGATCATCTAGAGTCAATTTATGGTAAAGCTTACGTCTATAACTATTTTATTGAGTTTTCTTTGGTCGTATCAAGTTTGTTTGAACTCGTGTATCAATATGACAGTTCAACTTTATTAATTGTACTGGAAGTAAATGATATTAGAGCGGTAGAAAAACAAATCGATTCTTTAAATCAACGTATCCTTAAAGAAAATACAATTAAAGAAGGACAAACGGCTTATAAGTATAACATGGGTGTGATCCGTTATCCGGTTAACACGAAAGAAACCTCATTAAAGAAAATATACGCTTATTTAAGTCAAGCCTTATATAAAGCAAAAATGATTCAGTCCAATAAAACACATCAATATTTTAATTTTGAAGATTATCAACAAGACCTCTTTGAAACAGAAGTTATTAACCAAATTGACCGGTTAATAACGAGTGAGACCTTGTTGTTGAATTTTACTCAAATCGTCAATCAAACCACCAATAAAGTTTATGCCTATGATGTCAATGTTTACAGTAAATCACTTCAGATCGATGAAGCTTATTATTATACGGTCGCTTATAAACGTGGCATGATTGAAAAATTAGATAAATATATTTTAAGAGAAACATTTAAAGCTTTATCAGAGATTTATACACAAACCAAAAAATATATAAAATTATCTGTAACAATCCATAGCGATACTCTAAGTGATCAATATTTCATTCCGTTTTTAATTGGGTTATATAAATCACATGCGATTCCTTATCATGTCCTAGATATAGTCGTCGCCATGAAAGAGGGAAAAATGAGTGATTATGAGAAATTAAAAGAACTTTCCGCTTTAGGGATATTAATCGGAACCGACACCTTAAACTTTATCAAAGAACCACAAACGAAGCTATTCCATTTCAAAGATCGACCGAATAACCTAGACGATAAATTTTTGAACTTCATTAAAAATATGAAGGTATTTACCGATGCTGAGGAAATGAGTTTAGTCATTTATCATGTTAATAGACCAAAAGACCAATTGTTATTAAAACAAATCGGGATTGATTATATTAGAGGGAAAATGGTTGACAAAACATTCACCTTTGAAGAAATAGTTCGTTTGATAAAGGGGGCATTATGATGTATCTAACACAGTTAGAGGAAATAAAGGAAGCACTGGTTAAATCGGACACGCAAAATTATTATAAGAGTGTTTCTTCCATTGGTATTCTTAAACAAACCCCCTTAATTTTTGAAGCCTTCAAAACCGAGCATAATTCACATACTGGGGCGATCCTTTTAGATATTTATGGCTTGTTACAAAACTTATTTGTCTCGATTGACGCCTTATATGATTTAAGTAAGATGACCATGCATTATAAATATAGCGTGAACGTTAACCAAAATGAAACTTTAAGAGCGCTTAAATATATTAGAAATGATATCGTTGGTCATCCCACCCATCGAACTTATTCAGCGGGTGGTGTTGGTTACTCACAAATTAATATTGAACAAACCACTAAACAAACAATTTATTACGATACCCACTTTTTTAAAAAAGGGACCCATGAATCTAATCAAAGAGAAGTTCATACCAGTAAACTAATGCAGGCTTTTATTGATGAAGCAAGTATTATTGTTCGTGAAGTGAAAAATCATCTAATCAAACCCACTATCGGAACCAATTTATCAGAAAAAGCTTACTTGTTTTATTCTAAACTACAACTAGAAGCTTATGACAATAATCTTTTACAAGAACTTAAAGAAGCCTTCAAAACAGAACATCAAATTGAAGAGAAGTCTCAAAATAGAGTCTTATGGCGTATTAGCCTTTTAGAACTACTAGAGCGTTGGCATGATACAGATCCAGAATACGATCAAGTCATTCAATATTTAATTAAAACTCAGGCGATCAAAATTTATCAAATCTTATGTGATATTGAAACCGTTACGCCAAAATATTTAACCAATAAAACCCCAGAATTATTACTTAGTTTATATAAATTTTTTAATCAAAACACTAAGAGTTTACAATACATTGATAATCTTCATGATATGACACATCTATTTTATAAAAGGGATTTAGAAGAATTAATTAAACTTACCAATAAATATCCTAAAGCCAATAAATTGTTAAGATTTTTATCACGACAAACCGATGGCAATAAAGTCTATTTAATCGGATCCGCTATTCAAAAATACGACAAGAAAAAAATGTAGGCAATCTACATTTTTTTTATAAGAGATGACTGACGGCGACTAAGATGGATTCATAGACTTTAAAGAAAATATTCGTCTTATTGAGGGCGCGATAGTCCAATAATTTAGATTTACTGATGGTATAATCCATGAAGTTCTTGACATCTTTTAATGCGTTGGATTTATAAAACCAAACCGTATTTTCGTAGTGTAAGTAAAATGATCTAAAGTCAAAGTTACAGGTACCTACAGTAGCCACTTCATTATCTATTAACATCATTTTAGAATGAACAAAACCAGGTTCATAGGAATAAATAAACACATTCGGGAAACTAACCAGTTGTTTTAAGTAATATTTTGTGACGATAAAGACCATTTTTTTATCAGGAATACTAGGGACAATAATATGAATTTTAACCCCACCCAAAGCTTGAATCTTTAGGGCATTTAACATATCCTCATCAATAATAAAATAAGGGGTCGTAATATAGATATCTTTATTGGCACTGTATATCATTTGGGTATAAACATTTTTAGTTAAATAAGTTTTGTCTAGTGGCGAATCCGTAAAGGGAACGACAACCCCATCCGGTTTTGATAGTCTTGTTGGGGCGAAAGGTTCTAATAAAGTCGATGTTTTTCTATGTAAATCCCACGCTTCTATAAAAGAAGCTGTTAAACTAAATACCGCATCGCCTTTTAACATGATTGCGGCATCATGCCAATGGCCAAAGCGTTTTTTAATATTCGCATATTCATCGGCAATATTAATGCCTCCAGTAAAGCCAACATCGCCATCAATCACAATAATCTTTTTATGGTCGCGATAATTTAAAGAGACATTTAAACGTAATTTCATCGGGTTAAAAGTGACTGTTTTGATGCCAACTTTTTCCATTCTTTTTCTAAACCCTTTATTGATTCTTACCGAAGAGCCAAAGTCATCATAAATTAATCTAACGTCCAAACCTTCTTTAACTTTTTCTAGTAAAATGGGATACATTGTTTTCCAAACTTGGCCAGTTTCTTCTAAGATAAAATACTCCAAAAAAATAAATTTTTGAGCTTTTTTAAGTTCATTCATAACCTGTTGTAGTTTAACTGAACCACTTTCTAAGAAAGTAATTTCTGTATTCTCATAGTGAGGGTAAACCTCACTTTGGATATTTTTTATTTGTTTATCATATGGTGTTTTAACACTACGAGCTTCATGAATTAAGGGTAACATTTGTGATTTTCTAAATTCATTAATTTGATTTACCCGTTTCGTGGTTTTTCTGGTCGTCGTAATCGGTTTGAAAAACAAATAAAAAAGACCACCAAAGATTGGGGTGATAATAATTGGGATAACCCAACTTACTTTATAGACAGTCGGTTGGTCGCTTTTTAAGATGAAGATGACCATGATAAAACTTAAGGCATTTGAGAAATAAAGAAAATATTTAAAATTTTCGTTTAATAGCATTACCACAAGCACAAAGATGGTTAATTGTAACAATGCCAAGAAGGCGATGATTGTGACTTTATGGGTCATGAATTTTAGAAATCTTTTTAGCATGTTGATACCTCACAGGTTCATTATATCTAATTTTGTCAATTTACTCCATCAAGTTACGATAAAAATTATCGTTACATTAGAATATTTAGGTTATTTTAATGTATAATGTGAGTGAGGTGTTATGATGAGAAACTTAACAATGTTAGTTGATTTTTATGAATTAACGATGGCAAATAGTTTTTATGTGTTAGATAAGAATGAATATGCAACCTTTGATTTATTCTTTAGAGATGTTCCCGATAATGGTGGTTATGCCATTATGGCAGGATTAGAACAAGTTATTCAATATATCCAAGAATTAGAGTTTTCTGATAAGGATATTGAATATTTAAGAAGTAAGAAGATATTTGATGAAGGTTTTTTAAATTATTTAAAAAATTTCAAATTTACAGCAACAGTTCATGCGATAAGAGAAGGAACGCCAATATTTCCTATGGAGCCTGTTTTAACCATCACGGGTCCCATTATTGAATGTCAGTTAATTGAGACCATGTTATTGTTGACAATTAACCATCAAAGTTTAATCGCAACCAAAACTGCAAGAATCGTCCATGCGGCGCAAGGGAGAACGGTAATGGAGTTTGGTTCAAGAAGAGCTCAAGGCTATGATGCGGCAAACTTTGGGGCAAGAGCTGCCTATATTGCTGGAGCAGTTGGATCAGCAAATACCTATACGGATATGATGTTACAAATTCCGGCACTGGGCACGATGGCCCATTCTTATGTTCAAAGTTTTGATTCAGAATATGAAGCTTTTCTCGCTTATGCAAAAACATATCCATCCAATACAGTATTGTTAGTTGATACTTATTCGACACTACATTCAGGCTTACCAAACGCAATCAAGGTTGCGAAAACGTATTTAGAGCCCAGAGGAGAACGTTTAAAAGGCATTAGAATCGATTCTGGAGATTTAACTTATTTATCGAGGGCAGCCAGACAACTGTTGGATGAGGCTGGGTTAACGGACTGTAAGATTACTGTTTCTAATTCTTTAGATGAATATCTTATTCAAGAACTTTTAAGACAAGGGGCCCAAATCGACTCATTTGGCGTAGGTGAAAGACTAATTACCTCTAAAAGTGATTCCGTGTTTGGAGGCGTTTATAAGTTATCGGCTTTAAAAAAAGAAGGTCAATGGATGCCTAAGATGAAACTATCTGATAATCCACAAAAAACGACTATTCCTGGTCAAAAACGTTTATATCGTCTCTTTGATGAAAATAACATGATGATTGCCGACGTGATTACTTGTGCCAATGAAGTGATTGATCCGAATCAACCTTATCTTTTATTTGATCCAGTTTACCCTTATAAAAACAAAACAGTTAGAAATTTTAAAGTAGTTTCTTTACATGAACCGATATTTATCGAAGGAAAGTTGGTTTATAAAAAACCTACTTTAAATGAAATAAGAGCCTATCATCAAATTCAAATGAAAACGATGTGGGACGAAGTTAAACGTTTTGAACACCCACATCAATACTATGTTGATTTATCGCAGCCATTGTGGGATTTAAGACAAGATATCATTAATGAAATCAAAAATAAGGAAACCGTTGTTTATTGAACGGTTTTTTTAAACATCAAATCCATTTGAATTAAGCATCACTTTTGTCTATAATAGATATTGTGTGTAAAAGCTTTAAAGTTAGTGACTAAAATGAAGTAAGAAAACTAAGATACGCGATAATCTAAACTGCGTATTCTAGTCTTACTTGTGTTATTCTTTATGTATGAAACCACGATTGATAACCGGGTGTTTATGTAATAAGTCATGTGTTAGTATTAACACTAGGGCAGTACTGATTAAAAAAAAGGTGAAAACAATTGATGCTCAACCAATTAAAACAACAATTTGATTTTGTCGGGGTAATTGATATTAAAAGATATCTTAGTTACACCAACACTAAGGTTGATTTAAGTGAATTTAAATCAATGTTTGTTGTGGGACTTGCCTATAATCATGATATTTTGCCACAGACAAAGAAGGCACTCACAGCCTCTATTTATACTTATGGACTTGATTATCATTTGGTATTTAATGAGATATTTAGTCATCTAAATTTAGATGATCATTATCAAGGACTTATCGATAATCATGACCTTGATGAAAGAGCTGCCTTAGAGTTGACTGGAGCAGCCTTTCGAGGTAAGAATAACTTGATGATACACCCTGAGTTTGGGAGTTATTTCTTTATTGGTTTAATCTTGTCTAAAATCCATTATGATGAAATAATAGTTGAAAATACCAATTCTTGTGGGACTTGTGTTAAATGTATTAAGGCTTGCCCAGTAGGGGCTCTTAATAAGGGTTACCAAGTCGATAAATGTATTAGTGGTTACAATCAAACAAAAAAGACCATGACAAAAGAAGAAGTAAAACACAACTACTTATTATTAGGCTGTGATATTTGTCAAAGAGTCTGTCCTAAAAATAATGGACTAAAGATAATGAACCATGAAGCTTTTAAGATTCAGCAACACGCTTATGTTGAAATAAACGATTTATTTAAACTATCAAACAAGGCATTCAAAGACCGATACGGGAAAGCGAGTTATCTATGGCGTGGTAAAACCTTGTTGATGCGAAATGCTTTAACGATTTTACTCAAACAAAATAATCAAGATTACAATGAATTAATTAGACAATCACTGAAAAGCACTTTTTATCCGGATTGGTATAAAGATACCGCAAAATATGTCTTAGAACAGTTAGAAGGTTAATTATGTTAAATATCGTTTTATATGAACCAGAAATCCCACAAAACACAGGTAATATCATGAGAACCTGTGTCGGCATTAACGCAAAACTTCATCTTATTGAACCGCTTGGGTTTAAATTATCAGAGAAATACTTAAAAAGAAGCGCACTTGATTATATTAAGGATTTAAACTATCAAGTTTATTTGGATTATAATGACTTCACCGCTAAGAATAAAGGACACTATTTTTTCTTAACACGCTATGGAAAACATGTTTATAGTGAGATTGATTTTAAGAAATATGAAGGTGATGTTTATTTAATTTTCGGAAAAGAATCCACGGGGGTTGATAGACATATCTTGGCAAATCATCTTGAGCTAACCTTTAGGATTCCCACGACTGATAAAATAAGGAGCCTAAATTTATCTAATTGTGTTGCGATTGCGGCTTTTGAATACTTAAGACAGTTTGATTATTTTGATCTAGAACGTCATGAACCGGAAACGTTGAAAGGGAAAGATTTTTTGGATGATTTCTTATGAGCATATTAGTGACGGCTTTTGAGCCTTTTGAAAATAGAAAAACGAATCGGAGTTTGTTGTTACTAGACAGTTTGAACTTAACTATTGATAAAAAAGTGTTACCCGTTGACGCGATTAAAATTTATTCAGCATTTGAAAAACTTTCAGTTAATAAATATGATATAGTAATCATGTTAGGTGAGGCAAATATAACGAATATTACCTTAGAACTTGTTGCCAAGAATCAGCTTGATATGCGTATTAAGGATAACGGGGGTAACCAATTTAGGAACCAACCGATACTAAGAGACATGCCCCTGAACTTAAGGACTAATCTTCCCATTGATAAACTTAATTTAGAACAGTTTGATTTATCTGAAGATGCCGGTTCTTTTTTATGTAATATGGCTTATTATTTACTGTTAAATGAGCCTGGTACCTGTTTAAAAGTTTTCATCCATGTACCGATTAACCATTTAGATTATAAAGAAATAGTGGAGGCGTTCATACTTGAAATTACCAAAATATCAAACCTTGGGTGAAGAACTCGCAAATGCGATAAGCCACGGGATAGGGGCACTACTAAGTATCGTAGGACTTATCTTAATGGTTATTAAGGCGCAAACAACTGAAGCCATTGTTGGGGTTAGTTTATTTGGATCCTCAGCCATCATTCTCTATACGATGAGTTGTTTATATCATGCCTTTAAAAGAGATTCGGTTGTGAAAAGAGTATTTAGACGTTTTGATTATGCGAGTATTTATTTGTTGATTGGGGGGACTTATCTTCCTATCTTCTTCATTGTTTTTGAACATCCAATAGATTATATCTTCATCATTTTACAATGGACCATCATCATAACGGGGATTACTTTAAAAACGGTTCGATTTTATAAGTTTAAATGGGTTCATTTCGTCTTGTATTTATTGTTAGGATGGAGTGGCATCTTGGTCTTTCAACCATTATATCAAGCCAGTCCAGCCGCTTTTTACTGGATATTAGCCGGTGGCATTAGTTATACATTAGGAACTTTGTTTTATGGATTAAGGAAATTCAAGTATAACCATTTTATTTGGCATCTATTTGTATTGGGCGGAACTATCCTCCATTTTTTCGCAATTTACTTACATCTTTTATAGTCTTGATAATAAACGGATTAATTGATAAAATACATATGTTAAGGAGAACTTTTTATGAAAATTATGAGTGTAAACAGCGGTTCTAGTAGTATCAAATTTCAATTATTTGATATGCCAGAGGAACGCGTTGTTTCAAGTGGACAAATTGAAAAAATAGGTTTTACAGATGCGATTTCGACCATTAAATTTAATGGCGATAAGCAACAAAGAATTTTACCGATTAAAGATCATGTCGCGGGTGTGAAAGAAATCATCGATAGTTTAATCAAATTTGGTGTCTTGGACGATATGAGTGAAATTAAAGGGGTTGGCCACCGAATTGTTCAAGGGGGCGAATACTTTAAAGCATCCACGCTTGTGACACCGGAAGCTTTAGAAAAGATTATTGAGTATGCCGATATGGCACCGCTTCATAATATTCCCCATGCCGTAACGATTAAAGGGTTTCAAGCAATTCTGCCCAATGTCCCTCATGTGGCAGTATTTGATACAACTTTCCATCAAACAATGGCAGAAGATGCGTATATGTACGCAACGCCATACGAATGGTATACTGATTATGGTGTAAGACGCTATGGATTTCATGGAACCAGCCATAAATATATTAGCCAAGAAGTAAATAAATTATTAGGTAGAACCGATACTAAAGTAATTGTTTGTCATATTGGTAATGGCGCAAGTATTTCTGCGGTTAAAAATGGCGTTTGTGTCGATACATCAATGGGATTCACACCGCTTGAAGGAATTCCAATGGGAACAAGAACGGGTTCAATTGACCCAGCAATTCTTAATTTCATGGAACATAAATTAAATGTTGATTCCGATGAAATGAATGTCATCTTAAATAAAAAAGGTGGCTACCTTGGAATCTCTGGTTTAACAAGTGATGCAAGAGACTTAGAAGCAGCGATTGAAAAAGGTCATAAACGGGCTAAGTTAGCCTTTGATCTTCAAGCAAAACGGATTGCAGACTATATTGGTTCTTATTATGTTTATATGGGGGGGCTGGATGCGATTGCCTTTACTGCGGGCATTGGTGAAAACTCACCTGGATTAAGAAAATTAGTCTTAGATAGACTTGAAGTTCTTGGCGTTAAGATGGATGAAACACTTAATAACACAAGAGGTGCTGAAGTGATCACGACAGAAGATTCAAAGATTAAAGTATTTGTTTTAAAGACCGATGAAGAAGTTATGATTGCGAGAGACACTTTGGCTTTTGTAAAATAATATTAAAGGGCTGATGCCCTTTTTATAATGTATAATAGATTTAAGTAATTACTAGGAGGTCTTTATGGCAAACTTTGTTGAATTCACGATTACAAAAAATGAGACAGTAAGAGAATTTATTGAAGCGTTTGGCGTCTCTAAAAAAACAACTTATAAACAAGAAATGTACAATTTAATTCGTGTCAATGGTGAAATTAAAAAACTTCATGATCGCGTTAAAGAAAATGATGTTATTTCTTTTAAACTGGCGCCGTTAGACGGGGCTGTTAAACCCTATAATGGTGAAGTTAAAATTGTATATGAGGATGAAGATTTAGTTATCGTTAATAAACCAAGTGGCTTATTGATTCATGAAGATGGGAACACGTTTAATACATTAACTAACAGGCTCAATTTTCATTATCAACAACAAGGCATTGATTATCCGGTTTTACCGGCCCATAGACTTGATTATGACACCTCTGGAATTGTCGTGTTTGCGAAACATTTTATGAGTTTAGCCGATCTTTCAAAACAATTCGAGGATCAAAGCGTAAAAAAAATATATGTTGCCATGGTAGATAACCTCATGACTAAAAAAGAAGGTCAAATCACTTATAAAATTGGTAAAGATAGACATTCTAAAAAACAAGTCGTTACTGATACAGGAAAAGATGCCTCTACCTATTATAAGGTAATCAATGAGTTTGAGAATCAATCAAAAGTTGAAGTAGAAATCAAGGGTGGAAGAACGCATCAAATTAGAGTTCATATGGCTTATATTGGGCATACTTTAGTGGGTGATGTTTTATACGGAAAAACACCTAACAGTAGACTTTTGTTACACTTTAAAAAGATTACCCTTAGACATCCCAGAACCCATAAACCATTTTCTTTTACAATTGAAGAAACATTTTAGATAATTAAGTGAAAATTAGGGATTAGTCTACCAAGGTAGGCTTTTTTCTTTTATTCGTAAAAAAATTCGTTATAATAGGGACTATACGCAAGGGGTAATTAATTTGAATTATAGAAAAACCAATCAAGGGTTCAAACAAAAATTATTTCAAGAATATTTAGAAATCATTAAAGATTTAATAGAAGATGAAACTATCTTGGAAATGGATAATTACCGTCAACACGGCCAAGTATCAACGTTAGTTCATAGTATCTATGTATCTTATAGTGCCTTTAAAATAGCTAAAAAATTAAAACTTGATTATGTTAGTGTTGCCAGAGCGGGGTTATTACATGATTTTTACTTGTATGATTGGCGTAAGGTCAAATATGAAGGCACAACCCATCGTAAAATGCATCCTAAGATTGCCTTAGAAAAAAGTAAGGCTAAGTTTACAATAAATCAAAAGGAAGAGGATATCATCTTAAAACATATGTTTCCGGTTGTCTTGAGGACTATCCCCAAATACAAAGAATCTTTATTGGTTTCTTTAGTGGATAAGTACTGTGCCATCATGGAAGTATTGTCTCCTAAGAAAAAGTATAAACTGAGATCATTTCATCTAAAAATTCAAAGACAACAGGCATTGTTATTTCAATAAATCCTATCAGGTTATTAGAGCACTTTTTAAGAAGTGCTTTTTATTTTTAAGGACAACTTTTAAAGTGTTTGTTTATGGTATAATAATAAAGAGGTAATATTATGGCATTAAATATTGGTACACAAATAGAAATAGAAATAAAACGTTTAGGAATTAACGGAGAAGGGATTGCTTATGACAATAAAAAAGCAATTTTTGTTGATTATGCCCTTCCTGGAGAAATTGCTAAAGTGGAAATATTAGAAGATCTTAACACTTATTACAAGGCTAAATTGATTGAAATCATCACACCTTCAAAAGATCGAGTGACCCCTTTTTGTAGTGTTTATTTTGAGTGCGGTGGTTGTCAACTTCAACATTTAAGTTATCAAGGACAATTAAAATTAAAGCGTGAACTAATTTTACAAGCTTTAAACCGTTATACCAAAGGAAAGATTAAGTTTGGTTTAGTTAAAGAAACCATTGGAATGGAAAATCCTTATAATTATCGTAATAAGGCTAGTCTTCCAGTGATGTTTCAAAATGAAAAAACCACGATTGGTATGTATAAACCAAATTCGAATCATTTAGTTGATTTTACAACCTGTCCGGTTCAAGATGAAGAATTAAACAAGGTTTATCGACTCATTTTAAATCAAATGGAAAAACGAAAAATAGAAGCGATAAATCATGGTGGTGTCATGCGTTTTATTATCGTTAGAAGAGCGCATCACACAGGAGAAGTTCAAATTACTTTTATTGTGAAAGAAAAAGATGAAAAAGTAAGGGCACTTGGTAAATACTTAGTCGATAAATTCGATTACATTAAGAGTGTTTATGAAGTTGTTAATTCTAACCTCAAAAATCGTGAGTTTTTCACCAATCAGATTAAGCTTGTTGGTGGAGAACCAAACATTAATGAGACCCTTGGTGGAATTAATTATAAACTAGCACCTAACGCTTTCTTCCAATTAAATACCCCTCAAGCCATTAAACTCTATGAGAAAGTTGTTTCAATTGGAGAGTTTAAGAAAACGGATGTAGTGGTAGATGCATTTGGAGGCGTAGGACCTTTTGCCTTTTATATCGCACCACAAGTTAAACAAGTATTTTCAATTGAACTTGAAAAAGGATCTCATGAATCTTTAGTAGATACTATTAAGACGAATAACATCAATAACATCTCTGCTTTATTAGGGGATGTGAAGACAGTTATTAACAAAGAAAAGATTCAAGCAGATGTGATGTTATTTGATCCCCCTAGAGTGGGATTGGGTAAAGCATTTACAGACTTTTTATTAAAATATCGTCCTAAAAAACTTATTTATGTTTCATGTAACCCATCAACACTTGCGAAAGACTTAGATGAACTTTTACAAGCTTATGAGGTTAAAAACATTACTCCAATCGATATGTTCCCACATACATCACACGTTGAAACTATCACATTGCTTTCTCTAAAAACCGCTTAACAAAGCCGCTTATAAAATAGTAGTAGAAGCATCTAACCTATTAAAGTAGGTTAAATGCTTCTTTTTTTGGTTTTATCCATGATATGTTTTGGCAACGATTATTTTGTTTTGAAAAATACTAATTACTCTGATCAAAAAGATATCAAAGAAACTAAATATATTGATTTTCTCCAGATAATAGCATATAATAAAATTAAGTGGAGGAAATAATATGATTGTTACAACACTAAACCTAAAAGAAAAGTATAAGGATTATACGGATATTAATGGCAAAATCAAAAGAGATATTGATAATGGTTTCTTATTTCCACTTGTACGCGGTATTTATGAAACCAACGAATCAGTTGATGGGTTTTTACTTGCTTCATATATTTATGGTCCATCATACTTATCTTTTGAATATGCACTATCATATCATAATCTCATCCCTGAAAGGGTTGTTACTTATACAAATGCAACTTTCAACAAAAGAAAAAGCAAAGTTTATCAAAACCATTTCGGACTTTATACCTATAGAGATGTTCCAAATGCTGCATTTCCTTTTTCAGTAAAAGCATATGAAAAAGACGGGTATGCTTATTTTATGGCTAACCCAGAAAAAGCACTATGTGATTTACTATATATAAGAAAACCAGTAAAAAGTACGAAAGAACTAAAAATGTTACTTTTTGATGATTTACGGATAAACAAGGATATCTTTGAACAACTTAACTTTGATGAAATACTGTTTTTATCTGATAAATACATCTCGAGCAATATGAATTACTTAAGAAAATACATTGAAAGTGAGTATATGAAATGACAATTATTCAGCAGATGATCAATAAGTATAATCCGAAAACGTTAGAAGATAAGAAACACGCAATAAAAGAAGTTTTACAAGAAGTGGTTTTGGCGGGTCTTTCTAAAACCGACTTTTTTACCCATGCTGCTTTTTATGGTGGAACAGCTTTAAGAATCTTTTATGGGATGGATAGGTTTAGCGAGGATTTGGACTTTAGCCTACTTGTAGCAGATGATACTTTTGATATAAGTGAATATTTCAAACCAATAAGTGATGCCGTAAACTCGCTTGGACTTAATTTTGAAGTTTTAAAAAAAGAAAAGACAGTGAACTCGAATATTGATTCGGCTTTCATCAAAGGTAATACAAAAGAAACCCTAATAACAATTTATTCAAGTTCATCGGATTCTAGACTTATCATCCATAATGAAAAGATTATCATTAAGTTTGAAGTAGATGTAAATCCACCGTTATACGCACATACAGAAATTAAGTTTCGATTATTACCATTCCCATACCAAGTTCGAGTTTATGATGCCTCATCGTTATTTGCTGGCAAAATTCATGCTGTAATTGCTAGAAGTTGGAAGAACCGTATAAAGGGTAGAGACTTATACGATTTCGTATATTATTTAAGTTTAGAGACAAAAGTGAATTTAAAACACTTAGAATCTAGACTGAAACAAACTAAAACAATTGACGAAAACATCAGGTTGACTCGAGATTTATTAATTGACATATTAGAACAACGATTTGACCAGATTGATTATGATACTGCCAAATCCGATGTTAGACCATTTATTAAGGATCAGTCTAGTTTAGACCTGTGGAGTCGCGAATTTTTTATATCCATTACGAAGCAAATTAAAGTAGATTTGGAGGATAATAATGATTAAACCCAAACAACTTAATAAGGGTGACAAAATCGCCATTGTTAGTTTATCATCAGGAATCTTAGGTGAATTTAACGTTAGACACCAGTTAGAACTTGGTATAAAAAGATTAGAGGAATTAGGTCTTGAACCTGTTTTTATGCCTAATTCGCTAAAAGGATTAGACTTTGTAAAAAACAATCCAAGTAAAAGAGCTGATGATTTAAGACTTGCATTTGAAAATCCGACTATAAAAGGCATTATTTGCGCCATTGGTGGTGACGATACTTATAAAACAATACCGTATCTTATGAATGAGGAGTTTAAAAGTCTGGTACTTTCAAATCCAAAAGTTTTTATAGGTTTTTTAGATTCAACCAATAATCATCTAATGCTAAATCAATTAGGATTAGTTACTTATTATGGGTTAAATTTTTTATCAGACCTTTGTGAACTACAAAAGGAAATGATTCCATACACACTGAACAGCTACAAGAGATTATTTATAAATGATGAACAGTTTGAAATAAAATCTAGTCCTAAATGGTATTTGAATAGAACAAACTATGGCGTAGATCAACTGTTTGTTCCATTAAACGAATTAGATGAAAACAAAGGGCATGAATTCCTTAATGGTTCAGGTGTCATTGAAGGTGTTTTTTGGGGTGGATGTCTAGAAAGCATCTATGATTTTTATACAAGTGAGAGGTATCAAGATCAAAGAAATATTTATGATCAGTATGGGTTAATCCCTAACAAAGATTTTTTTACTGATAAAATCATATTCCTAGAAACAAGTGAAGAAAAGCCAACACCGGAAAAGTTACAATGTATGCTTTACTTCTTAATTGAAGTAGGTGTTGTAAGAAATGTTAGGTGCTTATTGTTTGGCAAACCATACGATGAGGTTTATTATCAAGAATATAAAGAAGTATTATTGAAGATATCCAACGATTTTGGTTTACCCATAGTATATAACTTGAATTTTGGACATTCACTACCAAGAACCATTATTCCTTATGGGATTAAAGGTAAAGTTGATTTTGATAAGAAATCTATTTCAGTAAATGAAAGAATGTTTGAATGATGATCGATATCTATTACTTTATATAGCACAAATAAACTCTAGATTTGTTGACCGCCTATACGATATTAATTATGTTACTTTGGTATTATAGACAGTTTTTAACCTTGTGAAGGTAAACATATTTTGGCTGATTTTGATGTTTCTTTGATACACACAACGTTGATTTTGCAAGCAATTCAATCTTATCAACGCACGTTGAAACTATCACATTGCTTTCTTTAAAAACGGCTTAACAAAGCCATTCATATAATAGAAAAAGAAGCATTTAGCCCTTTAAAACTGGGTTAAATGCTTCTTTTTTTGTTTTTGCCCAATGTGGAAACATATCAAAATCATTGTGGAAACATCAAACTATGCTTTAAGCATATATTTTCTTGAGTATGAGAACATTGCTCTGCCACGAAAAAGTGGGACACATAGGTACCACCTAAAAGAACATATTGTATAATATAAGGAGCTGAAAACCTATGAATGATTACAGTATAGACTTTAAACTAAAGATAGTGAAAATGATTCTAATGATCTTCATAGTAATACTAGCAATAATAAATGCGGATGGAATCATTGAATGGATTAATGAACTAAAAAATAAAAAATGATACTTAAAAAGTATGAAAGCCACTACGGTGGTTTTTATTTTATCGAAAGTGAGAGTTAGAAATGACAGTGATTGATAAAGTACAAATTGAATACGAAAGATTAAAAGTATTGTTTGCTTCTGTTGAACGGTATTTAGTATAGAACAGTAGACATGAATAGTAAGAATCCTTACTTGTAATAATGTCTGTTACTTTAGTTAATGATGCACGATGTTTCCCATCTTTGATTTTAGTCTTTAACCACTGGGTTAACAACTTTAGTACGATTTATTCATTCTTATTTGTTTTATTGAATGTTTTTTTCATTGAAAAGAGCCACTTTTTTAGTGGCTCAATTAATAGGTTTATAAATCCGTTACTCTTGAACTTTTGACATCATAACCTAATTTTGTTATTGCGTTTTCAATTGTTTTAATGTCAACTTGTTTTTCATCAAAATTAAGTTTAACTCTACTGGCATTAAACATGACATTAACACTCATCTTATCTACACCCGCTAAACCTTTAATGGCATTATTGATTTTTTGTAAACATGATGGACACGATAATGTCTCTAATTGAATTGTTGTTTTTTTCATTTTACTTCACTCCTTTTTTATTTTTTAAACTATAATTCATTAATCTCATTGCGTTAAATATAACTACTAATATACTTGCTTCATGTACTAACATACCTACTGACATATTCATCCATTCACTAAATAGTAATGCTGAGAGTAATACTAATACAACTCCAACGGCTATAAAAATATTTTGTTTCATGTTTCTCGCTGTTTTCTTTGTTAATCCTAATGCATGTGGTAATTTACTAAAGTCTGAATTCATTAATACAACATCACTAGTTTCAATTGCAACATCAGTTCCAGATCCCATTGCAATGCCTATTTGTGCTGTTACAAGTGATGGACTATCATTAACTCCATCACCAACGAAAGCAACTATTTTACCACTATCTTGTAATTCTTTAATATAGGCTTGTTTATCATCTGGTAACATATGACCAAATGCTTTAGTTAATCCCAATTCTTTAGCGACCAAGTCAACTGTTCCTTGGTTATCCCCTGAAAGAACTATTAATTCTTTAACACCCATTCGTTTTAACTGATCTAAATCTCTTTTTACGTTTGGTCTAATCTTATCTTTAATGCCCATTAATACCTTTAATTCACCATCAACTGCTGTCATTACAATGGATTCACCCATTTTTTCAAAAGTATTCATATCTTTAAGTATTTTCTGACTTAATCTAACGTTGAATTCATCCATTAATTTTTTATTACCAATATGAATGTTTTTACCAGCAATAACCGCATGAATACCGCCACCTTTAATAACATCAGTTTTTGTAACTTCATATTCTTTTACATCATCGATAAAATCAACAACTGCATTTGCTAATGGGTGATCCGACTCTAGTTCAACTGCTTTTAAATAAGCAAGTGTTTCATCAAGTTTACCATAGTGTTTTACATCGGCAACTTTAGGGCTTCCAATTGTCAATGTGCCAGTTTTATCGAAAACAATCGCATCAACTTTACTGAAATCATGAATAACTTCACTACCTTTTAATAAAATACCATTTTTAGCACCATTGCCGATACCTGCAACATTTGATACTGGAACACCTATTACTAATGCGCCTGGACAACCCAGAACTAAAACAGTAACTGCTAATTCAACATCTTTCCATATAAGGAAGACGATAATTCCTAAAATTAATACTAATGGCGTATAAAATTTAGAAAATTTATCAATAAAACGTTCTGCTTCAGATTTGGAATCTTGCGCTTCCTCGACTAACTCTATAATTTTACCAAAGGTTGTATCTTCACCAATTTTTTCAGCTTTAATTTGTAGGGTACCATTTTCTAACATTGTGCCTGCAAAAACATCTAAACCTTCTTTTTTACTAACTTGAATACTTTCGCCTGTAATACTTGCCTCGTTTATATATCCTTCACCACTAATTACTTTACCATCGACTGGTATTTTTGCTCCTGTTTTAACTAAGAGAATGTCACCAACTAAAACATCGTATATATCTACCTCTTCAAACGTTAAATCTTCCACTTGTTTAAGGGCAGTTTCTGGTGCCATTTCAGTTAAAGATTTTATTGCTGATCTTGTTTTATTTAAAGTTTTTTGTTCTAAATAACCACCAAATAGAAATAAGAATGTAACAATTGCTGATTCTTCAAAATTTCTAATAATAAATGCTCCAATAACAGCAATTGTAACTAAAAGATCAATACTGACTACCTTTACTCTGAGTGCTTGGTAAGCTTGAATTGCAATAGGTGTAATTCCGATAATAGATGCAATAATCAAAGCTGTTTCAAATACAATTTCACTGCTAAATGCATAATGACTAACAAAAGCTGTAACTATTAAAGCTAAACTTATAAAAGATATTTGGGTTTTGTTTCTTAATATGAAGCCCTGCATATTATGCTCCTTTACTTTGATATGCTTTGTCTAACTCTTCAAGCATTACATAGACTGATTCATAACTTTCACAAACCCCACTAGGTACTGTATAGTTCTTAGTAATTTCTTTTAACTTATTAAATTCATCATCTAATTCAAAATTATTTGTTCCAATTTTTGCTGTGATTTTATCAAATTCTAGCACAACATCTTTAAATTCTTGATGATTACTTCCATGTACTCTATTTACTATAGGTATAAATTGTTTTAATGTTTTAAGATTTTTATCTTTTACTACTAAAAACTCATTGCTAATTTTGTTCATTTCCAATCACTCCTTTTCTTTACACCCTTATCTTAGCATCAAAGTATTAAAAAAAAATTGACCCAAGTCAATTTTTTAGTCTATTTTTGTTAAATTTCTTCTAATTTATTAAAATTAATAATCTTTATGCCTCTTTGACCACTTAATTCAATGATACCTTTATCTTTAAAATCTCTAAGTCGTCTACTTAATGTTTCACTCGTTGTACCTAACATAGATGCCCAGTCTAATTTTGAAATTGGTAATATAAAGTATTTTCTTCCATTGCTGAGTTCAATAATGGAAGTTGCTATTCTTTTTTCAACAGAAGTTAGGTTGTGTTTTTCTAATTTGTTTTCAGTATCTGATAAGCGATTAGTTAATTCACTAATAATTTGAATTGAAATTTCCGGTTTATCCATCATATGTTGTTTTAATTGATTACCATCTAGTACACAAACCATACTGTCTTCTAGTGATATAGCATAATCGTCAGCTATTGTGCTCGTAAACAGTGATTTTTCACCAGCAAAATCACCAGAATTTAAAACTCTCACCACTTGTTCCATACCATCTTCATTATATCTAGATACTTTTACACTACCTTGATGCACTATATATAAAAACGAGGATTTTTCACCAGCATTATAGATTGCATCACCTTTTTTTAATTTTCTTACGTTAATTAATTCAGTGATGCCTGCTTTTTCTTTTTCGTTTAAATGCCTGAAAATAGGAACTTTAAATAAACAGTTTGCGTAATGACTTTTATCTTTATTGTTCATGATATCCCTCCCAATGTATTTCCCAGTCTCTTATATGTTGCTTATAATTCCTTTAATATCAGTCGTTAAATCTTTTATTAAAGTGTCATTCATTGTTTTCTTTTTTTTCTATTTTACCTTCAAATATAATTGAATGTGATTTGATTTTCCCACCAATCATTTTTTCTACTAATCTGTCTAATTGTTCTTGATATGCTATATCTAGATCATAGATTTTTTTAGTCTCAACATCATAAAAATGATAGTGTTCACTTTTATTTTTATCATAAATATAACCTAACTCTGGATGTCTGACACGGTTAATCTGGCCAGCAGAAAAAAGTGTATTTAAGTTTCTATAGATAGTTGCTATGCCAATTTTCGCATCTAACTTTCGTAGTTCAATTAAAATATCTTCTGCAGTCATATGTCCATCGGAAGATGCGATTAGATCATATATCTGTTGTCCTTGTCTAGTTATTTTCATAGTATTACCCAATTTTTATTATACCAAATGCATTAGAATTTGTATATTGTTACTTCAATAAAAGTCTAAGTCCATTAAGTATTACAAGAATCGTACTTCCCTCATGGAAAATAACAGCTAAAGGCAGCTTAACAAATCCAAAAATAATGAGATCAACTTAAGCATAAAATGTGACGTAAATCTGACTAAAAATAATTGACAAAATAAAATCAATAGTTTAAACTATATATACCATAAAGAGAAGGCGAGAGACAAGCTCTGGGACCCTTCAGCAACCTGACATATGAGTTAAGGTGCTAATGCTTGATTGATGGCTGAATGTAAGTGCACGTATATTCCACGCCATCATATCGATGGCGTTTTTCTTTTTGGTAGAAAGGAAACTTATGAGCATTAAAACATTCAACAATAAAATAGGCATTAAAACAAGTAAGAAAGATATTGCAAGTATAAGGAGAGAACTTGCATACCTAGTTGATGAAAGATTAGGGAAACTAATAGATAGAAATCAAAGATTAAGTAGCTATGCAAGTTTTAATCAAAAAGTCAGAGCTTATCAGGACGTTATTCATCAAAACCAAAGAAACTATTTTCATGCGAAAGGAAAAGAAGTAATTGAGTTTGTTGCAAGATCAAATAATAATGTAACAGTGTCTGATAGGTTGACACATCAAATTTATGAGATTGTTGCTAAGCATGGGAAACGGATTAAGGAGGAATCATGGGGTTTGTTTGAACGATTGATTATTGAAAGTGTCAAAATGAATCAAATAGATAATACATATAAACCATGCATAGAATTAAAAAGAATATTAATTGCAGGACAACACAAACATCTAGGCAGATATGATGATGTTAATTTCGTAAGTAGAATCGGTAATGTTTGGGGGACTTACGATAAAAAAGTTTTTAATGAATCATTTTCAAAAAGTAAAATTGAATATGGTATGTCAATTGAACATGATGTGGTAGGCAATACTTCATACTTTATCGGAACTGAAGTTTCAGATGCTGATTTTTTGAACATTGAAAATTACAGCAAATCACACATGAAAAACAAAGAGCCATTTATTGTATTTACTCATGCGAATGTTAAAAGAGATGAGATAACATCAGTAATGATTGAAATGCACAAAAAGATAAAAAAATGGTTTAGTTTATCAACCTTTAAAAGAAACTTTGAAGGTTCAATGATTGAGTCATTCGATGAAAAAAGTAAAGTGTTTAAAATTTATATACCTATCATCTATAAGATAAATGGTAGAAAAGGGGAAGTATGAATATATATTCAAAGCAAGAGGAATTAAACAGAAAGATCAATGAAGGAAAAGAAAAAGATGATGAAACTAGAGAATTGTTCATGGAGATAATTGGTTTAATGTTTGAAGAAGGCAAAAGAAATGAACAATTATTTTTAGATGGTGTGATGAACGGGGAAATTAATTCTAAAATGCTAATTGTGAGATCAACTGAAGAGTTTTTAGATAAGAAAGCATTTGTTACATATCTACAACATATGAGTATTTGGATAAACCATCAAAAAAATCAAATCGAAATTGATATTAAAGATGATGATCCGAGAATAGATAAGTTAAATAATTATGGAATAAAAAATGTAATGGGAATTGTATTGAAATCAATAGCATTAGCAGATGGTTCAGATGATCTTGAACTTAAGAAAATATATTATATGATTGCTAGCAAGCATTTTTATTGGGTGAATAAATATGGTCAAATGTATGCATCACCAGATATTTTCCCTTATAAATATTTTCATCATACTGAAGAATTAGTAGAAGAAATTTTGGTTAAACACTACTGAATTGTTCGTGTATTATAGCGAAAAACTATAGTCTTAGTAGTAAGAATACGACGTAATAAAGATCAATTCTTTATTGCGTCTTTTTTTATTTACAGGGATTTTTAAGGATAATTAAACAAAATAGACGATCGTGAGTATCATTAAGTAATATATTGGTGCTATAATGGATTGGCTGTTAATAATACTGTTTATTTCATTAGTGTATTAATTAACCAGTAGGAGTCCTTATGGATAAAATCGAACGTTTTGATTTTGAAAAACTGCCTAAAAAAGAACGGATATATTTAACCCCAATTGCTTATCTATTGAGTTTTCCGTCTGTATGGAGAAGAAGATTAAAAGTTACAAAGGTCAATATGAAAGGATTAAAACCACCCTATATTTTATTATGTACACATCATGCGTTTCTTGATTTTAAAGTGACCACTGCAGCAATATTCCCTAAAAGAGCGAATTACATAGTCGCAATAGATGGTTTTATTAATCGAGAATGGTTATTAAGAAATGTTGGTGCGATTGGTAAAAGAAAGTTCACAAACGATATAAAACTTGTTAAACAGATCAAATATAGTTTAGAAGAACTTAAAAACATTGTGGCTATTTACCCTGAAGCAAGATATTCTTTAATTGGCACTACCGCAATTTTACCAACTTCACTTGGCAAAATGGTGAAACTATTAAAAAGACCAGTGGTTGTTTTAAACATGCATGGCAATTACTTATCACAACCAGTTTGGAATTTGAATAAAAGAAAAAACAGACTGGCTGCTGATATGACACAAATTGTCACACAATCTGAAATTGATGCTTTAACAGTTGATGAGATTAACGATAGAATTATTGATGCATTTCAATACGATGAGTATCAATGGCAAAAAGATAACAATATTAGAATTACTTATAAAAATAGAGCTAAAAATCTCCATAAAGTCTTATATCAATGTCCTCATTGTTTAACTGAACATGAAATGGCTTCTGATAAAGATTTGATATGGTGTAATCACTGTAAAAAAACTTATCAAATGGATGTATATGGCCAGTTAAAAGCCTTGGAAGGGACAACAGAATTTCCTCATATCCCAGATTGGTATGAATTCATCCGCACCCAAGTTAGAAAGCAAATTGAGGATGGTTCATACCGTATAGAAGATGATGTTATGGTAGAATCATTGCCTAACAGTAAAGGATTTATTCCACTTGGAAAGGGCCATTTTGTTCATGATTTAAATGGATTTCAATTAACAATTAATACGGCTGAACCGATTCATTTAGTAAAAGAACCTTTATCACTTTACGCCCTTCATATTGAGTATGATTATATGTCTAAAGGAGATTGTTTTGATTTATCTACTTTAACGGATACTTACTATATTTATCCACAAAACTTAAATGATGTTGTTACAAAGTTACATTTTGCGACTGAAGAATTATACAAAATCAATAAGGAAAAAGTCAAACAACCATAATAATTTTAAAAAAAATAAAAATAATAACAAAACTGTCATTTATCAACTAATCTTGATTAAATGGCAGTATTTTTATCTATAATTAAGTTAATTATAAAATATACTGGATTATGTTTTATTTATTGAAAAGTCACCTTTTAGATTAACATGATGTAAAATGATATAATATTAACATCTAATTAGGAGGTTTATTAATGACAATTAAATTAATTGGGTTAGGGAAAATGGGTTTGAATATTGGCTTAAATATGAAAGATCATAGTTATGCTGTTTTAGGGTTTGATGTAGATGAAACGAAAAGAAATCAAGCCAAACAAAATGGTTTAAATGTAGTTGAAAGATTGGAAGATTTCTTTATAAATAAAAAAGAAAAACATATTGTTTATTTAATGGTACCGGCTGGGAAAATTACTGAAAATGTAATTGAAGAAGTGAGAGTTTTTTTAAAGAAAGATGATATTATCATTGATGCTGGAAATTCTAATTTTAATGATTCTATTAGACGCTATAATAGTTTAAAAACAGATGAAATTGATTTTGTGGATGTCGGTACATCGGGTGGAACATCTGGCGCCAGATATGGTGCCAGTTTGATGGTAGGCGGGGATAAAAAAGTCGTTAATCAACTTAATGATTTATTCACAAAGCTTGCTAAAAAAGAGGGTTACTACCATGTGGGTAAACCCGGATCGGGTCATTATGTTAAAATGGTCCATAATGGGATTGAATATGGAATGATGCAGGCAATAGGTGAAGGCTTTGAGTTAATGCATCATAGTGGATTTGACATTGATTATGAAGCGTTATCGAAAGTATGGAATAATGGTTCTGTGATTGAATCTGCGTTAATGGGCTATATTCATGAGGCATTTAAAAAAGATTCTCAGTTATCCAAACTGGAAGGGGTCGTAGATGATAGTGGTGAGGCGATGTGGATGGTTGAAGAAGCTTTAAAGCATAAAGTCTCAATTCCAGTTATCACCCAAAGTTTATATGCTAGATATGAATCAAAAGATAAAATAAAATTTAGTGAGAAAGTGGTTGCGGCAATGCGTAATGAATTCGGTGGGCATGCAACTTATAAGAAAGAATAATGAAAACAATAATAACTATTTTTGGGTCGACAGGCGACCTTACCATTCGTAAATTACTTCCGGCAATTAACCATTTATTAGAAGAAAATCTTCTTCCCGATAATACTAAAATTTTTGCGATTGGAAGAAGAGATTATAATACTGAGAAGTATTTCGAGTTTATTAGTAATAATTTACAGACTAAATATGATTTATCAAGATTAAGACGTCATGTCGAATATTTTAAATTGGATGTGGATAACCTAAAAGATTATCAAATCCTAAATACCATGATTAGTGGTATTTCAAAAGAGCCCACAAGAAGAATATTTTATTTGGCTGTTGGTCCAGACTTATTAAAAGATATTGCCGAAAACTTAAGTAAATCAAATTTAGTGATTAAGGGAGATACACAGGCGTCTGTAACCTTTGAAAAGCCATTTGGTGAAGATTTAAATTCAGCAACCGAAATAAACAATCTTTTATGGCAATATTTTGATGAATCACAAATTTATAGAATCGATCATTATTTAGGTAAAGAAATGATTCAAAATATATTAACCGTACGCTTTGCCAATAAAATATTTGAAAATTCATGGAACAATCATGCGGTTAAAAGTATAAGACTATTGGTCAAAGAAAATGAACCTATCTTTTCACGAGCAGGCTATTATGATAAATCAGGAGCCTTAAAGGATATGGTACAGTCCCACTTACTTCAAATGTTAGCTTTAGTGGGGATGGAAGTCCCTTTAAGTTATCAAAGTGAAGATTTAAAAAATGAAAAAGTAGAAGTGCTTAAAAAACTTAGATATGATTCTAAAAGTCTCATTATTGGGCAATATGAAGGTTATTTAGATGAACTTAATATTCCCAGTGATTCTAAAACAGAAACATTCGTCTTCTTAAAAGCGTTTGTCGATACACCAAGATTTAAAGGGGTTCCGTTTTACTTATTAACTGGGAAAGCTTTAGAGAAAAAAGAATCTTTGATTGAAATTGAATTTGAAGAATCCAGTCAACAACAAAAATGGCATTTACCACTTCAAAATAATATTCTAACGATCCAAATTGCCCCACTAGATGGCATTAGTCTTAGACTTAATTCAAAAGTACCTGGGTTAAAAGATGAGGTTGAACAAGTTGAACTAGATTATTGTATTTCTTGTGACCATGTTGGTAATATGCCAGAAGCCTATGAAAAACTGATTTTAGATATGAATGGCCATCACAAATCCTTATTTACACGCTGGGATGAAATTTTGAACAGTTGGAAATTTATTGATCAAGTTAAAACTGACATCGAAAGAAAAAATATTCCCCTTACTATTTATAAATCTTCAAAAGAGTTATATGATTTAATTTTAGAAAGAGAAGGTGTTCATTTTGAAAATATATGATATTTCCGTCACAATCAGTCCTGAGATGACCGTTTATAAAAACTACGATCACAAGAAGCCCGTTTTTACAAATGTATCTAATTTTGAGCACGGGTCCGTTTATGAAACCGATGTAACGATGAATGTTCATACTGGAACGCATGTCGATTTTAATTTACATATGATTAAAGGCGGAAAGACCTCTACTGAGGCTATTTTATCAAACTATATAACGCCTGCTAAAGTCTTCGATTTAACGCATATCAACGATAAGATTGAAGCAGGTGATCTTAAAGATTTGGATATTCAAAAAGATGACTTTGTCTTATTTAAAACAAAAAACTCAGCAGTGGAACATTTTCTTTTTGAGTTTATATATGTCGCTGAAAGTGCCGCAAAATACTTAGTCGATAAACAAATTAAGGGCGTTGGGATAGACGCTTTAGGCATTGAACGATCTCAACCAGGTCATCCCACCCATAAAACCCTAATGGAACATGATGTTGTCATATTAGAAGGGTTAAGATTAAAAGGAATTAAACCAAAAACCTATACTTTGATTGCTTTACCTTTAAAACTAAAAGACCTAGATGCCTCGCCCGTAAGAGCAGTATTACTTGATAAGGAATAAATAATCATGAAAAAAGATTCTAGTCATTTAACCAACATTCAAAAACATGTAACATTAGAAAATGGCACCGAACCCCCATTTAAAAATGAATATTGGAACCATTTTGAAAAAGGACTTTATGTGGATATATTAGACGGGACACCACTATTTATTTCTAAAGATAAATTTGAAAGTGATTGTGGATGGCCTAGTTTTTCTAAACCAATTAGCCGAAAACTAATTGATGAGAAAGCTGACTTTAGTTTGGGAATGCACCGAATCGAAGTTAGGTCCAAAAAAGCGGATAGTCACTTAGGACATGTCTTCACAGATGGACCAAAGGATTTAGGTGGCCTAAGATATTGTATAAACTCTGCCGCGCTTAGATTTGTTGCCTATGATGATTTGGAGCGTGAAGGCTATCAAGAATATATTGAATTATTCTAAAGTTAATCAACTAAATAAAACCGGCTATTAAGCAGTAAACTTAATAACCGGTTTTTTTAATTTCTTAGTTTTTTTTCATAAAATACATCATCCATTTTTTATCAAAAACGTTACTTATTTTAAAACAAGTTCTAAAGAAGGGTTATATTTTTCTGATTCAATCAAGGTAATAGTTTGTCTAGATAAATCAATCTTGTTGGCTAGTGGTAATTGATTGGGTTTGCGAAAAATCTTAATAATCTATTTTGATTAGGAATAAGGTAATCTTTAAAAGTTTGCTACACCTACTTTAAAATAATATATTTTGGTTAAATCTTTGGCGATATTTCCTAAGAAGCCTCCCAATAAAATCATGTTTAGTAATAAAACAATTTCTAAATTGAGTGCGATTAAAACAACGCCAATATAAATGATAAAAGATGTTACGATTGAACTTACTCTTTGAGCTTTGAGTAAAATAATTTTGTCCATCTCATCTTCGTTTAGTTCAGTCTTAATCTTTTGTTCAAGATCAATCTCACAAGCTTTACCAGTTTTGATTTGTTCTTTAACAGCCATAGAAACTGAAGTAACAAAATAAAAAATAAGGTGGATTAGGATGTAACTAATGATATAGACACCCCCAAAAGCTAAAAGGGTAATTGCCCACAGTTGATAATTATCAAGTGGTAAATGTCCACCTTGATAGCGTACAAACGTGAAAATGGTATAAGTAATGATTAATAAAGTAGATACGAGTATTGAAACAATAGATTTCTTTTCTTTGAATGTCATGGTAAGTTTTCCTTTCAATTAATATAATGTTTTATATACATATTGTAAACTAAACTTTACACGGTATCAAGCCTATAGATTGATTGATAAAAATAGCTATTTAGGGTTATTTGAAAGAAAAAAGATGTTATTTAGAATAATTATTGTTTCTTTTGAATAGTAATAATTGGTTCTCTATAATGGGTATGTTAGTAAAGGATGGATTTTATTGAAGCGAAGATGGATTTTGATTATCTTATTCATAGGATTATCATTAGTTTCTTTGATGGTGGGGGTTTCTAATGTGACCATTAAAGGACTAATAAGTTTAGATAAAGCGATGTGGTTCTTGATTGGAGCCTCAAGATTACCTAGAACAATTACCATTATATTAACTGCGATTGGACTTTCAATCAGCGGTTTAATCTTACAAACCATTACCAATAATAAATTTGTTTCTCCAGATGTCGTTGGGGTCACGGATAGTGCCAAATTAGGGTTAATTATTGGCGTATTAATGTTTGGTAGTTTTAGTTTACAATTTAGACTATTCTTTGCCTTTATGTTTGCGGTAATAGGTAGTATCGGATTCATCTTTATCTTAAGGAGAATTAAGTTCAAAAATGATGTCTATGTGCCTTTGGTTGGGTTAATGTTTGGCGCTGTAATACAGGCGGTTGTAACATTTATAGCCTATCAGTTTAATTTAACCCAGGTCGCTGATACTATCGGAATCGGAAGTTTCACAACCAAGATACAAGGACAATATGAGTTGTTGTATGTTATTGTGATCCCAATTGTGATTGGTTTTATATATATGGTTCAGTTTAATATTATTGGTTTAGGTGAAGATTTCTCAAAGAATTTAGGCATTAATTATAAAAAAGTGATGGCTATCGGACTTGTGATTGTTTCACTGATAACCGCAGCCATATTTGTTGTGGTTGGGAATATTCCCTTTGTTGGATTAGTGGTACCTAATTTAGTCTCTTTATATTATGGTGACAACACCAAGAAAACCAGTTTTGATGTTGCCTTATTTGGAAGTGTTTTTGTATTAGCGTCTGACATCCTATCAAGAGTTATTATATATCCTTACGAAATGCCTGTATCGGTTACCATGGGGATTACGGGGTCTATTATATTCTTGTTTTTAATTTATAGGCGGTCTCGTTATGCAAAGTAAACAAATCAAAATTATTAGTCTATTAGGGATAATCCTCATCGTTTTTATAGGTTTATATATGACTACATGGTTAATCGGGATTGATTCAATTACCAGTGCTCAACTTTCAAGAAGTTTAACTAGAAGATCCTCTAGAGTAGCAGCGATGATCGTGGTGGGGATAACGATAGGAATCACCGCATTGGTATTTCAAACCATAACCCAAAATAGAATTCTAACCCCGAGTGTCATTGGGTTCGATTCTACATTTATGTTGAGTCAAACCTTAATTGTTTTCTTATTTGGGTTTTCAAGTCCGATGTTATCAAATCCTTATTGGAATTTTATTCTATCGGCTGGACTGATGGTGTTGGTGAGCTTTTTCTTGTACGGTACGATTTTAAGAAAGGGTAAAAACAACATTGGTTTGTTGTTACTAATTGGACTAGTGGTAAGAACCTTAATGTCTAGTATTACACAGTTTATTACGATGATTATGGATCCCGATGAATACTTAACGATTACTTCAAGAACCATGCCCAGTCTCACCAATATGAATACGGATATCTTATGGTATATGGCTATTCCGATAATGTTAATTGTTGTGTTTCTCATGATAAGAGACTTAAAATACCTAGATGTGATGGTTTTAGGTGAAGATCAAGCAAAAAGTTTAGGGGTTGATTATGTTAGAGTAACCAACAGAAATTTAATCTATATCGCAATCTTAATCAGTGTTTCAACGGCCTTAGTTGGCCCGTTAATGTTCTTAGGGTTAATAACCGTCAATATTTCAAGAGAACTACTAAAAAAGAGTTATCATAAACCACTCTTGATATCGACCTCTATACTATCGATATTATTCTTAGTTGCCGGGCAGTATTTATTACAACTATTTGAGATTAATGCTTCATTGGTTGTGATTATTAATTTAATCGGTGGGATTTACTTAATTTATATGCTTATAAAGGGGGATCAAAAATGATTGAAATAAAACACTTAAATAAAAAATATGGCGACCTTGTCGTTTTAAACGATATAAATCTGAATATTAAAGAAGGCATGGTTACCGCACTTATAGGTCCAAATGGGGCTGGAAAGTCAACTTTATTGGGGGTGGTTTCAAAATTGCTAGAAGCAGATAGTGGCGAGGTCTATGTTGATGGTAAGAATCATCAAAAAATAAAACTGAACGACTATTCGAAAATCTTAGGCATATTAAAACAAACCAATCAAATTCAAGTTAATTTGACGGTTAGAGAACTGGTAAGTTTTGGTAGATGGCCACATTCAAGGGGGTTTTTAACTAAACAAGATGAAGAAAAGATTGATGAGGCAATAAAGTTTTTAAATTTAAAATCAATTGAACACAAGAATATTAATCATTTATCTGGAGGGCAAAAACAACGCGCTTATATCGCGATGGTTGTTGCTCAAGACACCAAGTATATTTTATTAGATGAACCACTGAATAACCTTGATATGAAATATAGTGTCGAAATGATGTTGATCTTACAAGATTTGGTTAAACAATTAGATAAAACAGTTGTGATTGTGTTACACGATATTAATATCGCATCGATGTTTTCTGATCATATGATTTTAATGAAGGACGGGGAAATATATATTGAAGGAGATCCAAATGAAATAATGGTGAAAGAAGTATTAGATACGGTTTATGATCATGATTTTTGTATTGCTGGCGTTAATGGAAAAAGATATTGTATTTATCATAAAGGAGAAAATGAAGCTTATGAAGAACTTAGTATTATCAATAATTAGTATAGGATTAATAACTTTACTGGCTGGATGTAATATAGTTGACGATAATAATCAAGAAGGTGATACGATTACTATCAGTCAAAACATTACACACGCTGCCAGTCAAAATGATACAGATAGTAAAATCGAAATGATTGATGAAGTGATTCCAGTCAACCCTAAGAAGGTTGGAATTTTTGATTATGGCATTTTAGATATATTTGATTCTATCGGTTTAGATAAATTAGGAATTGAAAAGATTGCGGTTGTAAAATCAAACCTACCTACCTATTTAAATGACTATAATAATGACAATGTCATCAATGCGGGCACATTGTTTGAACCTAATATTGATATTTTAGATTTATTTAGTCCCGATTTAGTAATCATATCCGAAAGAAGTGCCTGGGCTTATGATACATTAAAGAGTGAACTTGGTGGGGTAGCCGTATTAAATGTTCAAATAGACAATGCCAACTATTTAAACTCGGTTGTTCATAACCTTAATAATTTGAAGTTGATATTTGATAATTCAACGTTATTTGATCCACTAAAAACAGATTTAGAAACAAAAACAAATGACTTAAAAACAAAAGTTGAGGCCACTGATTTTAAGGCTTTGATTGTTATGACAAATGGAAATAATGTTACCGGCTTTGGCATAGGATCAAGATTTTCATTCATTCATAATGAGTTGGCCATTAAATCAGCGGATGTTAACTTTGGAAATGGGGACAACAACACCCATGGAGATAATATCTCATTTGAGTATATTGAATCATTAAACCCAAATATCATCTTTGTTGTGGATAGATCTAACGCAATTGGTGGTGAGCCATCAATTGGTATATTAGATAACACACTCGTTAATTCAACAGAGGCAGGGGTAAATAATAGAATTATCGTATTGGATAGTGTCGCATGGTATATTGTGAGTGGTGGTTATCAGTCAACTTTAACCATGATTAGTGATGTAAGTGTTTTATACGAATAATCAATAAGATTATGGGTCATATTGTTTGATTTAAAACGAGCCATACTTTTGAATTGTATTGGAAAGAAGGTATAGAATGAAAGTAGCCAATAACTATATTGAACTCATTGGTAACACACCAATGGTCAGATTAAACAGAATAAAAAAAGAATTAAATTTAAAAGGTAATATTATTGCCAAATTAGAAAAGTATAATCCTCTCTCAAGTGTAAAAGATAGAATTGCTTTAGCGATGATTGAAGATCTTGAAAAAAGAGGGTTAATCAATGAAAACACAAAACTCGTTGAACCAACCAGTGGCAACACGGGTATTGGTTTAGCGTTTGTCGCCGCCGCTAAAGGGATTAAACTGACGCTTATAATGCCAGATACAATGAGTAAAGAAAGAATGGCGACGATGAAGGCCTTAGGTGCAGAACTCATTTTAACTGAAGGTAAATTGGGGATGAAAGGTGCAATTGCGTTAGCTGAAAAAATGCAAAGTGAAGACCCCAATGTAATTATTCCCCAACAATTTCAAAATCCAGCCAATCCATCCATCCATAAATCCACCACTGCCATTGAAATCTATGATGATTTAGAAGGCGATATTCAGGCTTTTGTGAGTGGTGTTGGGACAGGTGGAACCATTACTGGTGTGGGTGAATATTTAAAATCTAAACTAGATAAGGTTGAAATTATCGCGGTTGAACCCTTTGAATCTCAAGTGTTGGCTGGTGGGACCCATTCTAGTCATAAAATTCAAGGCATTGGCGCTGGATTTATCCCAGCGGTTATGAACTTAAAAGTAGTCGATCGAATTATTCCTATCACGAGTGAAGAAGCGATTGAGATGACTCGGTTTATCGCTAAAACAGAAGGTATTTTTGTCGGTATTTCTTCTGGTGCTGCCCTTGCAGCCGCAATCAAGGTTGCAAAAGAAGATCAGTACTTAAATAAGAATATTGTCGTTGTTTTACCAGATAGTGGTGATAGATATCTTTCGACGGGGATATTTGATTAATTATGTTTTTTAAGCAATTAAGAGCTACCATCAGACAAGCTAAAAAGAATGACCCATCCGCCCCTACAAAAATAACCATATTTTTTACTTATCCCGGTATTCACGCCTTAATGTGGTATCGGGTAGCTCACTTTTTTTACCGAATAAAGCTTACGTTTATCGCCAGAATTATTTCTAATTTAGGAAGATTCTTTACCAATGTCGATATTCATCCTGGGGCAAAAATCGGTGAAGGTCTCTTTATTGATCATGGTGCTGGTGTCGTGATTGGACAAACAGCGGTGATTGGGAAAAATGTTGTTTTATTTCACGGGGTAACTTTAGGTTCAAGTTCAGTTCAATCACAGGGAAAAAGACACCCTACTCTTGAAGATAATGTTGTTGTTTACGCAAATTCAACTATCATAGGGAATATCACAATTGGTAAAAATTCAGTGGTTGGGGCAAGCAGTGTTGTCAAACAAGATATCGGTCCAAATAGTGTTGTGGTAGGTAATCCAATTAGACTCATTTCAGTTGACGGTAAACGTGTATATGACGCCAAAACTGAATGTGAAGCACTTAAGGATGAACTAACCACTTTAAGAGTCAAAATACAAGAATTAGAAGAAAGGCTTTCTAAATAGGAAGCTTTTTTTATTCATTGTTAATTGTTGTCAAGTGTGATAAAATTAATTCAATAGATTAAGGTAATAAAAGGAGACTATTATGCCATATTGTACCAATTGCGGTAATGAAATGACAAACGATCAAGAGTATTGTACCTATTGCGGTAGGAAACAAACCATTAACGAACCCCAACAGCCTTACTATCAAGGCGTAAATCCTAATAATCAAACGACAGAAGAAACCAGCAATACTGCCTTATTATTCGGTATATTAGGCTTGTTTATTGCGGGTATTATTTTTGGAATTCTTGCGATTGTGTTATCCAATAACACCGAACAAAAAAATAAAAGTACGGCAAGAACATTGGGTATTATCGATATTGTTTTTGCGATCATTAGTTCGATTTTACTTTACCAGTTTATATAAATAAAATAAGCGAGGGAAATAGTATGTGCGGAAGGTTCACGATTACGGTTTCTCATGAACAATTAGAAACGTATGTCAAAAACAATTACAATATTAATCAAGTCGATGATTATGAATTACCAAGGTATAATGTTGCCCCAGGGACTGATGTTATCTCGATTATTCATGATGGAAAGAAACATCGAATAGGGCTTTTAAAATGGGGATTTGTTCCTTCATTTTCTAAGGACCAAAAGATTAATATTATTAACGCAAAGGCTGAATCCTTGTTTGAAAAACCATCGTTTAAGAATGCCGTAATCAATCAAAGATGTGTGATTATCGCAGATGGTTTTTATGAATGGCAACAAACCACCAAACAACCAATGCGGATTATTACAGACTCTAAGTTGTTTTCGATAGCAGGCATTTGGAATACGATTATCACTAAAGAAAATAAGAAAATCCATACGGTTGCCATTATCACAACAACCCCAAATGATATCATGAAACCAGTTCATGATCGGATGCCGGTTATCTTAACTAAAGAAACTGAAGCAATCTGGTTGGATAGAAACATTAAAGATCCCAATAAATTAAAAGAAGTCTTAAAACCTTATCCATTTGAGATGCATGTGTATCCTGTTTCGAAAAAGGTTAATAAAGTAACTTACCAAAAACCTGATGCCATTGACCAAATAGAAGTTGACTTCTAGGAAAGGAAAACAATGGATAAAAAAATAATTGAAGTAATCAGAAAATTTAATCATGATCGTGATTGGGAACAGTTCCATACACCTGAAAACCTAGCGAAATCTTTGGTTATTGAAGCCGGTGAACTTTTAGAAGAGTTTCAGTGGGATTCAAAAGAAAAATCTCTAGAAGGCATTAAAGATGAGCTTGCAGATGTTTTGTTATATGCCTATATGTTAGCAGATAAGTATCAGCTTGATGTTGAAGAAATTATGTTAGAGAAAATAAAAAAGAATGAAAAGAAATATCCAATTGAGCAAGCAAAAGGTAAAAGTAAAAAATACACAGAATATTAATTATTGATTGTGAAGCACTAGAATTTATAGTATAATCAAAAAATCAATAAGAACTCTAATTTTGAGTTCTTATTTTTATTATATTTTAGGTGGGGTTAATGATATAATTAAATTAACGATAACAGAAAGAAGAATACTATGGCAAAGTTAGAAAAAATGATTTATGGTGATTTTAATTCTATTATAAGTGACCTTCATAATGGTATTTTATCAAAGAGTATTTCAGCTTCTTATGAAGATGGTAGTAGCTATGCTGTAAATGGCTTTAAATCAGTTACGAGGGTCTATGAAAGATATTCATATATTGGCAGTAATAGAGTTAGTTTAACGGTAAATTTATCTGGAACAGAGGGCAAATATTATTTAAGTATCATTACATCAGGCGGTTCTCAAGCAGTATTTTTTAAAATTAACACTTGGGGTGAAGCTTCATTTTTAGATTCAATTAGAGAAATTGTAAATAAATTAGGAGATTAAAATGACAATTAAAGAAAAATCATTGAAAAAGCATTATGAATGGAAAGGCAAAATAGAAACCAAAGTAAAAGCTAAACTTAAAACAAAAGAAGATTTAATGTTGGCTTATACACCAGGGGTTGCAGAGGCCTGTTTAGCAATCAAAAATGATGTTTCATTATCTTATCAATTAACTGGTAGAGGTAATACCATCGCGGTAATTACTGATGGAACTGCAGTCTTGGGGTTGGGTGATATTGGACCAGAGGCAGGAATGCCAGTTATGGAAGGAAAAGCAGCCCTTTTTAAACGTTTTGGAGATGTTAACGTAGTTCCGTTATGTTTAAAAACAAAAGACACAGAAGAAATTATTAAAACGATCAAGTTATTAGAAGGAAACTTCGCGGGGATTAACTTAGAAGATATCGCTGCACCACGATGTTTTGAGATTGAAAAAAGACTTGTTGAAGAATTAGATATCCCAGTCTTTCACGATGATCAACATGGTACAGCAATCGTCGTTGGGGCGGCGTTGATTAATAGCCTAAGATTAACCAAGAAAAAACTACAAGCTATAAATATCGTGATCAACGGAGCTGGAGCTGCGGGTATCGCAATCGCTAAATTTCTATTACACTTGGGCGCTAAGAATCTTATTTTAGTTGATAGAAACGGGATTATTTCAAGGGATGAACCACAGTCTAATAAAGCCAAAGAAGAAATTGCTTTATTAACAAATCATCATCTTTTAAAGGGAATTTTGGTTGAGGCAATAAAAGGAGCGGATGTTTTTATTGGGGTCTCAGTGCCAAATGTATTAACGAAAGAAATGGTTGAATCAATGGCTAAAGATCCAATTGTTTTTCCATTAGCTAACCCAATTCCAGAAATCGATCCTAAATTAGCGAAACAAGGTGGGGCAATCATAGTTGGAACAGGTTCCAATCAATATCCAAATCAAATTAATAATGCCTTGGTATTCCCAGGTTTATTTAAAGGTGCCTTGGCAGCTGGAGCAAAAAAGATTACGATTGAAATGATGGCCAGTGCTTCAGAAGCGATTGCGCATTATATAACGGATGAAAAACTAACCCATGATTATATCGTACCAAGTGTATTAAACGAAGAAGTTCATCAAAAAGTGAGTGAATCGGTTAGAATAACTGCAATTAAACAAGGGATTATAAGAAAATAATAAAATATTGATAAAAAGCCACCAATATCTAGTGTATACATATTTAAACGGTGATTATTTAGGAATAAATACATATATTTTAAAGATTATAATAAGGAGTGTATGATATGGAATTAAAACAATTGTTTCTTAAAAGAGAATCCTGTAGAAACTTTTCAGGTAAAAAGGTGAACAAACAAATCATACTAGATATTTTAGATGAAGCTAGATTAGCCCCATCCGCGAGAAACAATCAACCATGGCATTTTTGGATTGTTGAAAATCAAGAAACTTTTCAGGCGTTAGTTTCACCGTTGCGTAGTTTTACACAAAAGGCTGGGGCGATGGTTATTTTAACAAAACCTAAGAATTTAGAATATGGCACCCACAATTATGCCGATTTTGATGCAGGAATTGTTACAGCCTATATTACTTTAGCTGCGATAAATAAGGGAATTCAAACTTGTATGATCGGATCTTTTCACGATGAAGAAGTTAAATCAGTCGTTCCTGCATTAAAAGATGAAACGATTCAATTAATGATTCTTTTTGGCTATTGTGATGATTCTCCAAGAGAAAAGACAAGAATTGAACTTACCAATATGGTCAATATAATTTAAGTCAAATCTTATAAAAAACGAACCTCTATAAACCCATTTTGATTAATGGGTTTTATTTTTGGCTGTTTGATCCATCAAATGCTTAGATTGTCTTTAATAATCTAAACTATAAAATGAACAAAAAACCGAGAAACGAATCTTTATCTCTCAGTTTTTTTATGATTTACAATAAAAATAAGGGGTTATAAAGGTTTATTTCTCACAATTATTGGTTTTTTGTTTAATATAAGATAAAATATTAAGTAGTTAAGTTGGTGATAACTTGAAAAGTAACATCTTTGGGATTGGTGGAATAAACACCGATCATAAGTATCATATTTCTAGTAAAATTAAACTTTATACTTCAAACATAGCCACATCTAGCTATTCTTATGGAGGCGTTATTCGTAATGTCTTAGAAAACTTGGGTAGATTAGGTGAAAATGTCACGCTTTTGAGTGTGGTTGGAAATGATCTTCGGGGAGAGGACATTATTAACTATTCAAAAGAATTTATGAAGGTTGATAAAATTTTAAGGACGGATAAGCCAACGGGGAGTTATGTTGCCATTACTGAGCCGGAAGGTGATATGTTCTTAGGGCTAGCTGTGATGGATAACATGATTGATTTGAATATTAATTATTTAAAAAAGTATGAAGAAGATCTAAAAAGAGCTGATTATATTGTAATAGACTCTAATCTTGATATGGAAACGATTAATTATTTAATTGCTTTAGCGAAAAAGTATTATATTAAGTTAATTATTGTAGGGGTATCAGGGCCTAAAACAGCCAATTTACCATTAAACTTGAAAGGGGTTTATCTGGCCATTCACAATTTAGATGAATCTCAAAGTTATTTTAATAGTTCCTTAGATGATATCAAACTATTGACCAGTTTTTGGGTGGATAGAGGGGTTGAAATAAGTGTTGTAACAAACGGTGTTCATAATGTTTGTTACCAAGCAAAAGGAGAGAAAGTAATCGAAGTTCCAGTCAAAAAATCTAAACATTTTGTTGATGCTACTGGGGCCGGAGATTCCTTTTCCAGTGGGGTTATTTATGGTTTAGCCAATAATAATACGCTAAGAAATTCAATTACATTGGGGTTGGTAAATAGTTATTATACTGTTGCTTCAACCGATTCAGTTAGGAAAAACTTAAGCAGTGAAACTTTATTAAAAGAAATGGAGAAATATAAAAATGACATCTAATTATTTAAGTTATTCAAAAGAAGTTCAAAAAGCAATGACAGATTCACAGCCAATTGTTGCCTTAGAGTCAACCATTATTACACATGGTATGCCTTATCCACAAAACTTAGAAATGGCAAAAAAAGTAGAACAAATTATTCGTGATAATGGTGCGGTTCCCGCAACAATCGCTGTCATTGATGGAAAAATTAAAATCGGATTAGAAGCAAAAGAACTAGAATTATTAGCCAAATCACCCGAAGCGATTAAAGTATCTAGAAGAGATTTTGCTTATGTCTTAGCCTCTAAGAAGGTTGGAGCAACCACGGTTGCTGGCACCATGATTGCGGCTAAACTGGCAGGTATCAAGTTTTTTGTGACAGGTGGTATTGGGGGTGTTCATAGAGGATTCAATGAAGATATGGACGTTTCTGCCGACTTAGACGAACTTGCGAAAACAAGTATTTGTGTCATCTGTGCTGGCGCTAAAGCTATTTTAGATTTACCAAGAACATTAGAGTACTTAGAAACTAAAGGGGTTCCAGTCATTGGATATAAAACCGATTATCTTCCTGCTTTTTATACCGCTAAAAGTGCATATAAATTAGCATTAAGACTGGATAATCCTGATACTATTGCGAAACTGGTCTATGCCCAAGCTAAATTAGGCTTAGAAGCTGGCGTTCTTGTCACAAATCCAATTCCTGTTGAACATGAACTAGATGGCGCTTACATGGATACGATTATTAATGCGGCTGTTAAAGAAGCACATGATAAGCATATTAAAGGGAAAGATGTGACACCATTCTTGTTGGCAAACATTGTTGAAAAAACGGGTGGTAAATCGTTAGAAGCAAATATTGAGTTGGTTTATAATAACGCTAAGCTTGGCGCCCAAATTGCCAGTGCTTTTAATAATATTGATTAACATAGTATAAGCGGGATTTTAATCAAAACTCTATTAGACAGTAGAATAGGGGTAATTATGAAAGAAACAAATAAGAAATATATTCTCGAACCATGGGTGGTTGATTTTAACCAATTTGGTCAATATAAAACGTATGGGTATCATAATATGTTAGGTTACTTAGCCGATACACATTTAAAGGATACCGATTCCGGTATTGGGGTTCAATTAGCAGGAAAGTATGGATGGGTCATTATTTCAATGGTAATTGAAATTGATAAACCAATCACAACAACGGATACCAATTTATTGGGTTATACTTGGTATGTTGGTAAAAAAGGACCTTACTATCGAAGAGAGTTCGCCGTCTTAAATAAGAATGAAGAAGTGATGGTTAGGGGAACCAGTTTTTCTGTTTTAATGGATTTAGAGGACAGATCCATTTATCGAAAAAGAGAACTGCCTTTTAATCTAATGGAAAACACAGAAATAAGATTAACCGATGCGGATCCTAAGTTTAGAGAAGAATTAGAGTTTAAACCGGTTTATAATCGCACCGTTACCAATGCCAATATTGATAATTTAGGTCATGTAAATAACGTTAGGTATAACGAGTTTTGTTATGACGCGATGGGTCTAGAAGAAACTAAACATATGGATAAACTCAAAAAAATGCAGCTATATTTTCACAGTGAAATGCATTTAGGGGATGAATTTAAAGTTGGAGTTAGTCGTTATAATGGTCAAGAAGCTTACGAAGTTTATAACCTAACCAAAAATGAAAAAAGTTTTACTATGCTTATAGAATATAAGGAGTAAGATATGGAACCTAATGATAAAAAAGCATTTAAAGAAAAATCAAAACAACTAGATGAAAGAGTCAAACGTTATCGAGACTACATGGAAGAAACTTGGATTGAAGTTGATGCCAAAGAGGTCTTAAATAAAAATACCTTAACCGATGCCATTGATGGGATGGAAGAAGACAATAAGTATATTCCCTATAAAGATGATGTAGAAATTATTATTAAAAATGCCTTAAAAACCCAACAATCTCTCATTAGAAATAAGATAGAACATCAATTGGTAGCAAGGCTTTATGAACTTAAAATGAGTATTAGAAGACTGTACCGGAAAATATTTTTCACTTTTACAATAGGCATGATTGGTTTTATTAGTAATATTGTTTTACATCATTATGAGGTTGATCTGTTTGCCGTAAGAGAAATGTTAAATATTGTTTCATGGATCTTCTTATGGACAACCATTGAAAAGTTTATTTTTGACCGACATGAACTCCTTTATAAGAAAAACTTAATGGAACGAATGTATTTTGGTAAATATTCTTTTGATGAATCAGAAATGAGTTAAATCTTATAAAAATAAGTAAAAATGGACCGTGTGTCCATTTTTATATATGAATGTGTTATTTTTCGCTTAAAGGTAATGTTTAGGGAATGTTTTGTTATAATGTTAATATGTTTAAAAAAGAGATTGATAAAATGGTTTATGCTGGTCTAGATGTAGGATCAACGACAATTAAATTAGTGATATTAAATGAAAATAAAGAAGTCGTCTACAAACGTTATGAAAGACACTTATCTAATATTAAGAAGACAATTCATATGTTTTTAAGTGACGTTGTTAAGGAATATAATGATGTACCAATAAAGCTAACAGTTACTGGTTCGGGGGGATTAAGTTCTTCTAAATGGTTAGAAGTACCATTTATTCAAGAGGTTATTGCCTGTGTTAAAGCAGTTGAAGAAACGATTGAAGGCACAGATGTAGTTATTGAACTTGGTGGCGAAGATGCGAAAATTACTTTTTTCACCAACGGGATAGAACAACGGATGAATGGGACTTGTGCTGGAGGTACTGGTGCCTTTATTGATCAAATGGCGGCTTTGATGAATACCGATGCGGCAGGTTTAAATGATCTAGCAAAAAACGCAAAAGAAATTTATCCGATTGCGGCTCGATGTGGCGTGTTTGCGAAAAGTGATATTCAACCTTTATTAAATGAAGGGGCCAGAAAAGAGGATATCGCGATTTCTGTTTTTCAAAGTGTTGTCAATCAAACGATTTCAGGATTAGCCTGTGGAAGACCGATTCGGGGTAAGGTGGTTTTTTTAGGGGGACCATTGTTCTTTTTAACCGAGTTGAAACAACGATTTAAAGAAACCTTAAATTTAGCTGAGGCCGATGCAGTTAGCCCAGAAGATGGCCAGTATTATGTCGCTATTGGGGCTGCGAGATCAACTAAAGATAACGTACCAACAACATTTAATCAATTGCTAACTAATTTAACGAACCATTCTTTGGATGCGACTGATGATGTCACTAGAATGGAAGCCCTATTTGAAAATGAAACAGATTATCTAAGTTTTAAAGAAAGACACGCGAAGTCCAGTGTTCCAATCAAAGACATGGCTACCTATCATGGGAATGCCTATTTAGGAATAGATGCTGGTTCTACAACCACAAAAATGGTATTAATAGATGATAATGGAGATATCTTATATCAGTTTTATGCCAATAATGAAGGTTCTCCATTAAGGGTTTTAAAAGGGGCATTGTTGGAATTATATGATCGGATGCATGAAGGGATTAAGATTAAGAAAAGTGCGGTTACCGGTTATGGAGAAGCATTGATCAAAGCGGCCTTATTTGTCGATATTGGCGAAATAGAGACAGTCGCTCACTATACAGCGGCTGAGCACTTTGTTCCCAATGTTGATTTTATACTAGACATTGGTGGTCAAGATATGAAATGTATGACCACCAAGGATGGGATCATTCAAACGGTTGTTCTCAATGAAGCTTGTAGTGCCGGATGTGGTTCTTTTATTGAGAACTTTGCTCAATCACTAGATGTTAGTATTCCTGAGTTTGTCGATGTAGCAATCAAGTCTAAAAATCCAGTTGACTTAGGCTCTAGATGTACCGTATTTATGAATTCTAAAGTGAAACAAGCCCAAAAAGAAGGGGCAACGGTTGGCGATATCTCAGCTGGCTTAGCCTATAGTGTTATTAAAAATGCATTGTATAAAGTAATTCGGTTAAAAAGTAAAGATGATTTAGGTGACCATGTTATTTGTCAAGGGGGCACTTTTTTAAATGATGCCGTCTTAAGAGCTTTTGAACTTCAAACTGGTAAAGAGGTTATCAGACCCAATATTGCCGGTATTATGGGCGCCTATGGTTGTGCGTTGATTGCCAAAGAAGATGATAATCCTTATTCATCTTTAATTAGTCAAGAAGACTTAATTAATCTTGACATTAATTCAACCATGCGACGTTGTGGATTGTGTCAAAACAATTGTATTTTAACGGTCTATGATTTCTTAGGGATTCAATACATTAGTGGCAACAGATGTGAAAGAGGCTTAGGGTTACCACTTCAAAAATCAGAATTACCTAATTTATTCGAATATAAAAATAAACGATTATTCACCTATAAACCGGTAAAAAAAGAAAGTGCCAAACTGACCGTGGGAATTCCCCGTGTTTTAAATATGTATGAAAATTATCCATTTTGGGTAACCTTTTTTAATCATTTGAATTTTAGAGTGGTTTTATCACCGCCATCAAACAATAAGATTTATCAAAAAGGGATTGAAACCATTCCAAGTGAATCGGTTTGTTATCCAGCAAAACTGGTTCATGGTCATATCAGTTGGCTTCTAGAACAAAACTTAGATTTTATCTTTTACCCTTCGGTTATGTATGAACATAAAGAAGATTTGACGGCTGATAATCAATTTAATTGCCCAATTGTGATTAGTTATCCTGAAGTTATTAAGAATAATGTGGACGATTTAAAAGATAAAAATATCCCTTTGGTTCATCCGTTTATCTCTTTTCATGATTTTAAATTACTACCTGATAAACTATATGAAGTATTTAAGCATACTGGGGTATCTAAAAAAGAAGTTACTGAAGCTGTAAAACTAGCCGTTAATGAAATGGAACAGGTCAAAATAGATACTCAAAAAGAAGGCGAAAGAGCCTTAAAGTATATGAACGATAACAATTTGTTTGGGATTGTTTTAGCAGGAAGACCTTATCATATTGATCCGGAGGTTCATCACGGATTGGATAAATTGATATCGGGGTATGGATTTGTTGTTTTTAGTGAAGATTCGCTAGCCCATTTGGGTTCTTTAGAAAGACCGATTCGAGTGGTTGACCAATGGGTTTATCACAATAGACTGTATAGAACGGCCAACTTTGTTACTGAACAACCAAGATTAGAATTAGTTCAACTGACAAGTTTTGGTTGTGGTTTGGATGCGGTTACCGCTGATCAAGTTAAAGAAATACTAGAAAGACATAATAAAATATATACGCTTATTAAAATTGATGAAGTCAATAACTTAGGTGCGGCAAGAATTAGAATTCGTTCACTTAAGGCAGCGATTGAAAAGCGTCATCAACGTTCAATTATGCCAATCGAATCAACAACTGCTCTAGAACGTGTCATCTTTACGAAAGAAATGAAGAAGACACACACGATATTAGCGCCACAAATGAGTCCGATTCATTTTGAATTATTAGAACCAGTCTTTAAAAAGGCGGGTTATAAGGTTGAGATTCTCCATTATACGACATTGGCAGATGAAAATACCGGATTAAAATACGTTCATAACGACGCCTGCTATCCGTCCATTTTAGTGGTTGGACAGCTAATGGAGGCATTAAAATCAGGCAAGTATGACCTAGATAAAGTCGCTTTACTGATTACTCAAACAGGTGGAGGTTGTCGGGCAACAAACTATATCGCTTTTATTAGAAAAGCATTAAAGGATATGCACTTAGAACATATTCCAGTAATCTCATTAAATTCATTAGGAAAAGAGTTGAATCCAGGTTTTAAATTATCCTATAAGTTAATTAAAGAAGGTTTACAAGCTTTGGTTTATGGTGATTTATTGATGAAGGTCCTTTACCGCGTTAGACCTTATGAAATAACAAAAGGTTCTGCAAATGAACTTTATAATAAATACAATGAACTGGGTAAAACTTTCTTTACGGGAAAACTGAATACTTCTTTTGATGTGTTGTGTTATGAAACCATTCAAGCTTTTGACCGTTTTCCAATGACAGATGAAGTAAAACCCAAAGTGGGTTTAGTCGGAGAAATTTTAGTCAAATTTCACCCATATGCCAATAATGACGCTGTAAGGATAGTTGAAGAAGAAGGCGGTGAAGCTGTCATGCCTGCTTTATATGATTTCTTCTTATATACCCTTAAAAATAGTATGGTTAAGGCGGATTTAATTGGTTATCACAAAAAGATGAAACCAATCTCAAACCTGATTATCAAATATATGGAACGGGTTAGAAAAAATATCAATAAGTATTTAAGTATTTCAGAACATTTTACTGCTTATCATAATATTCACCAGATAGCAGATGGCGCAAAAGATATCTTATCTTTGGGTAATCAAACGGGTGAGGGATGGTTCTTAACAGGTGAAATGGTTTCGTTAATTAAAGATGAAGTCCCCAATATCATTTGTATGCAGCCATTTGCGTGTTTACCTAACCATGTGGTTGGTAAGGGCATGATTAAAGCATTAAGAAATGAATATCATGAAGCGAATATTGTTGCGATTGACTACGATCCGGGTGCTTCTAGTGTTAACCAGTTAAACCGAATCAAATTAATGATGGCAGTGGCACATAAGAATTTAGATTCAAATTAAACAATGAAAAAAGGACGAAATTAGCAAATCTTAACAACGATTAATCGGTTAATGACTTGTTTATTTTGACGTTTTAAGGTAACATGATTAAAAGTGAGGTAACTTATGCAAGCTTTATTTATCGTATTGAATGATTCAAATTACATGGATGATATTCTTGAAGTCTTTGTAAAACATGGGGTTAAGGGGGCAACGATAGTTGACTCGTATGGCATGGGCAAAGCCCTTAGAGAATCTCAAACTTTAAGTTTTTTAATGAAAGGTTCTATTGATAGATCTGTTCCTGAACATGTAGACGATTCAAAAACTATCTTTTCAGTTATTCCAAACGATGAGGATTCAGCTCTAATTATTAAAACCATATCACATTTGTTAAACTATTCTAAAAGTGACACCGTTGGGTTTATGTTTGTAGTACCAGTAGAGGGTATTTATCCAATGAAATAAAAAGCGACTTCAAAAGTCGCTTTTTATTTCGCTTGACTAAGATAATACTCAATAATAGCTTGCGTTCCAGCATCATTATGAAGTTCACTTAAGATCGAATATGTTTTTTCAGCCAGTTTTAGAAGTGGTAAATCTAGTCCTATAGACTCTTCTAAAGCCAGTTTTAAATCCTTTAAAAAGTGTTTGACATAAAATCCTGGTTGATAATCTTTTAAAATCATTTTTTTACCATTGTGAATTGCTTGCCAACTAGAGGCTGAACCGCCTACTATTACACTATAGACATCTTCTAAATTCAAGCCTTTTTCTTTGGCAAAATATAAGCCTTCTGCGATCCCAAGAATGTTACCAGCAATCGTAATTTGATTGGCTAACTTCATTGTTTGACCACTACCTGGACCACCCATATAGGTAATTGTTTTACCCATATAAGTCAAGTAAGGAAAAATGGTTTGATAGGTTGATTCCTCACCACCAACCATAATTGATAAGGTACCATTGATCGCGCCAGAGTCTCCTCCCGTAACCGGTGCATCTAGCATTTCAAGACCATAATGTTTTGCGAGAGAGGATAGTTCAACGGCGAGACTAACCGAAGAAGTGGTCATATCAACTAGGATAGTTCCTTTTTTGCAGTGGGGAATAATTGTTTCATAAACCGCCCTAACATCACTGGGATAGCCAACGATACTAAAAATAATATCGGCCTTTTTTGCTTCCAAAACCAAATCCGTTGCCACTTTTACATGTGGCTCTAACGCTTTTGCTTTTTCAATTGTTCGATTATAAACGGTAACATCAACATTGTTTTTGGCTAAATTTAGTGCCATCGGTCGTCCCATTACACCTGTTCCAATAAATAATACTTTCATTCATAAATCCCTCCAAACTATGATTTAATTATAACATATAAAAACTAAAACGTTTTTACCAAGAATAAGATTGAATTAACAAGCGAAATAGATTATAATGATAAAGAACTCTCCGAATCTTCGTGAGTGGGGGACCCAATTAATGGGGGTGAATCTATTTTATAGAAAGGACACTTAATGTTCTGAACCCGTCAGCTAACCTCATAGGAGTTATTAAGCGTATAGTTAATATGCGTTTTTTTATTATAATGAGGATAGGAGAGAGTTTATGTTGTTGATTTTTAAAGTTGCGGTAGTTCTTTTGGTCGGCTTTATCGGTGGTAAAGTAGCTAAAAGATTTAAACTACCAGAAGTATCGGGTTATCTGGTCTTTGGTTTAATCCTAGGACCGAGTTTAATGTTGTTATTTGGCGGTGGAGAAGGTTTTATTACTTCTATAGACCAAAACACATTAAAATTTATTAGTGAGATTGCATTGGCCTTTATTGCTTTCTCTATTGGTAGTGAATTTAGTATTAGCCAAATGAAAAAAGTTGGTAAAAAGATTAATACTATTACCATGCTTGAAGTAATTGGTGTAGTAATAGCGGTATTTTTAATATTATTCTTTATTCCTAAACCAGAACCTATTATGACTGGATATCAACCTTTTAGTAGTGGAAATATCGCGTTTGGATTGATATTAGCTTCAATGAGTGCAGCCACAGCACCCGCGGCAACCTTGATGGTTATGAGACAATATAGAGCTTATGGACCATTAACAAAAACAGTATTGCCTGTAACCGCACTAGATGATATTTATGGGATAGTTATCTTTGGCTTTTTTATCTCAATTGCTCAGATGCTAACATCCACTACTTCAATGCCAGTATGGTTAATGATTACTAAACCTTTTATTGAAGTATTTGGATCAATCATAATTGGGTTGGTTTTAGGGTTTGTTTTATCAAAGATTGTCGTTAAATTTGATAAAATACGTGATGATATGCAAGTGTTGTCAATCATTGTGGTATTTTTAGGAATTGGTGTTTCAGTACAATTAAATAATTACTTTAGTCAGTATAATCTAGGTATATCTAGTTTATTAATTAATATAATGATTGGGACAATGATAGCGAATATGGTTAAGAAACCACAAGGCGTGTTTAATAGCTTAAATGATTTTACAACCCCATTTTATGTTGTGTTCTTTACATTGGCTGGGGCGAGCTTAAACTTAGGAATTATTAAAACATCAGTCCTTGTTTCCATACTTGCAGTTGCCTATATTATTGCAAGAGGGTTTGGAAAATATGCTGGCGCACGTACAGGAGCTAAGATTACTGATGCAGAACCCGTTGTACAAAAATACTTAGGATTTGCGCTCTTGCCACAAGGCGGCGTTTCATTAGGGTTATTAGTCGTTGTAAGTAGTCAAATGCCAACCTTCTATCCACTTATTTCAACCATCATTATGTTAAGTATTTTAATTTATGAAACTACTGGTCCGATTTTCGCTAAATATGCAATTAGTAAAGCAGGCGAAATTAATGGTCTTGATAAGTTAGATCAATTGTCTTCAATTGAAGGCATCGCCTAAAGGAGTATAACATGCAAATACTGTATATCGTTTTAAATGATTTATCACACTTACCTAATATTCTCGATACATTTGTTAAATTGAAAGTTAGAGGCGCTACCATACTAGACAGTGAAGGAATGGCAAAAGCGGTTTTAGAATATGAAGGTTTAAACTATCTTTTAAGTGGCCCTTTCCAAGAAATTAATCTAAAAAAAGTTGGTTCCTCAAAAACAATCTTTACGGTAATACCTAAAGATGAACAAGTACCGATTATAGTAGAAGAAATCCAAAAAGTTTTAACCGATTCCCATGAAGAGGTTATTGGATTTATGTTTACATTACCTGTTTCAGGGATTTATCCATTAAAAGCACATAAAAAATAGTATCCAAATTTGGATACTTTTTTTTCGTAAACAACTAAAAAAATGAATAGATTGTGAAAAATATTAAATTATTTTACAAATTAAGATTGTTAGGATTATAATAGGCTTGAAAGCGTTTTTAGAAAGGAGCATTACCGTGAATTGGATTTTACTAGCATCTATTATGGTTGCACTACTAGCATTTGGATTGGCAATTTGGTTATTATTATGGGTCAAACGTCAACCACAAGAGAACCTAAGAATAAGAGAAATAGGTTCGTACATTAAACAAGGCGCCAGAACATTTTTAAAACGAGAATATAAAATGTTATTTTGGTTTACACTTGTCGCTGCAATTTTAATTTTATTGTTTTTGCCTAAATTTATATGGCAAGATAACCCGGTTGATAACATTTGGATGGCAATCAGTTATATTTTCGGGACTTTATTCTCAGGAATCGCCGGTATTATCGGGATGGAAGTCGCAACTTCAGCGAATATGAGAACAGCTGAAGCAGCTAAAAAAGGTATAAAACCGGCCTTTTTAGTTGGTTTTAGAGGTGGCTCGGTAATGGGGATGGCGGTTGTTGGCGGGTCTTTATTAGGGGTTGCGTTAGTTTTCTTTTTAGTAGGTAATTCTCAAGCCTTATTGGGCTTCAGCTTTGGGGCATCATCATTGGCGCTTTTTGCGAAAGCGGGCGGTGGTATTTTCACAAAAACAGCCGATATATCAGCTGATTTAGTTGGTAAAGTTGAACTTGGAATTCCTGAAGATGATCCAAGAAATCCTGCGGTTATCGCAGATAATGTTGGTGATAATGTCGGTGATGTTGCCGGAATGGGCGCAGATTTATTTGATTCTAATGTCGCCTCAATGTCAGCAGCATTGGTGATGGCTATTTCTTTAGATGCTAAGTTAGGTAATACAAAGCATACTACAACCGTCTTTGTCTTTGCGATATTGGGTTTATTAGCTTCAATGATTGGGATATTATTTGCTAGAATGGGTAAAAAGAGTGGACCAACTAGTGCTTTAAATAAGAGTACTTATATTACTACAGGTTTATATGCTATATTTACTGCCGTGGCAACTTATCTTTTAGATTTTGAGTGGCGTATTTATGGTGCCGCTATGATCGGTTTAGTCATTGGGGTAGTAATCGGGATAACCAGTGATTTATTTACGAATGATGCCCATAAACCAGTCAAAACGGTGGCTGAGGCAGCTCAAAGTGGGTCAGCTTTAACCTTAATATCTGGGATGAGTTATGGTTTCTTGTCAGTAATGCCAGCGATTGTTGGAATAGCAATTAGCGCGCTTGGATCTTATCTAATTATGGCGCCTTTAGCAGATGGTTTCTTTATTCAAAGTTCAGAATATGGTATGTTTGGCATTTCTATGGCAGCAGTTGGAATGTTATCGATTGTTGGAATGATTATCTCTAATGATGCTTACGGTCCTATTGTTGATAATGCAAGAGGTTTAGCCGAAATGGGGAACTTAGGTGATGAAGTGTTAGATATTACGGATGAACTTGATAGTGCTGGTAACACTGTAAAGGCAGTAACAAAAGGGTTTGCGATTGGTGCAGCAGGGTTAACTGTCATTGCTTTATTGGGTGCTTTTATGAGTGAGGTAAATATGGCAATCCTAGAAAGAGGATTATCACAACCATTGTTAACTGGTTTTGATATTATGGATCCATTGGTGTTCTTTGGATTACTGGTTGGATCAACTATTCCAGCTGTATTTAGTGCTTTATTAATGTTAGGCGTTGAAAAGAATGCCAGCAAGATGGTTAAGGAAATTCATCGTCAGTTTGATGAAATTGAAGGACTTAAGGAAGGCAAAGCTGGCGTTGTTCCTGAATATGAGAAATGTATTGAAATCGGCACGCTTGGCGCCTTAAAAGAATTAATTCCAGCAGGATTGTTCGCTATTATACTGACATTACTCGTTGGCTTTATCGGTGGCGTTAAAGCGATCGGTGGCTTCTTAACTGGTAACATTATTACAGGCTTATTACTAGCACTATTTATGAGTAATAGTGGTGGTTTATGGGACAATTCTAAAAAATATATTGAAGCCGGTAATTTTGGTGGTAAAGGTTCAGATGCACATAAGGCGGCTGTTGTGGGGGATACTGTAGGTGATCCATTTAAGGATACAGCAGGTCCAAGTATTAATACGCAGATTACGGTTGTTAGTTTGGTTGCTTCATTGATGAGTTCAATTTTCTTACTATATTCACTTTTTTAAATCATAATCACTAAAATGAGACTCAAACGATAATAAAGTTTGGGTCTTTTTATTGTATAATGGGATTAGGAGTTGATAAGATGTATATATTTATACCGAAAAGAATCCATGAACAGATCGAAGATGAACTTGATAAATCTTGGAAGGTCGTCCATGAACTAGACAAAGATGTGGATGTCTTTGTTGGAATGGCTTCACAAATAAACGATCATTTAGATAAACTTAAAAACTTAAAATACCTATTATTGATTACGGCTGGATATGATACTTTGGATATCTCTTTTTTAAAAGAACATGGAATTAGACTTACAAACGCAAGAGATGTTTATAGCGTTTCTATCGCTGAAATGGTTGTCGCTCAAATTCTTAATTTTAATAAGGGCTTAGAAACATATCATGACCAACAAGAGCGTCGTATATGGAAACCTTATTTTGATTTCATTGACTTAGAAGGCGCTAAAGTTGGCTTTATTGGTGGTGGTTCAATCGCTGTTGAAATACTTAAACGTCTTAAAGGTTTTAATATTACATCCAGTGTTTATCGAAGAAGTAATAAACCTAGTTTGTTTGATGAAACTTATAATACAATTGAAGGGCTTCAAAAGTTAATGGCAAAATCCGATTACATTATCAACACACTACCATTAAGTGAATCAACGACTAATTTAATTGATAAACCCTTGTTTGATTTAATGCATAAAGATGCTTTTTATGTCAATGTTGGAAGAGGTCAAACCCATGATGAATCTTATTTAATTAAACTATTGAATGCGCATAAAATAAGGGGAGCTTACTTAGATGTATTCCACACGGAACCGCTTTTAGAAAGTTCGCCTTATTGGCAAATTAAAAATCTTTTAATAACCCCCCATAATTCTAGTAATACCCCACTACCAGACAAGGTTTTGATGAAACTAATTGTTAACAACTTAAATAATTATTTGACTCAAAATCCTTTAATTAATGAGATAAAGTTATGATTAAAATACTAACCTGTAACAGTATCGATAGTCGTGGATTAGGCGTTTTATATCATGAGGGCATTAAAGGCTATTTTAGAGATATTCTAATTGGAGAAACTTTTGAATGTGATATCGATAAAAATCAAATTAATATCAAAAAACGCGTGACAGATTCACCAGATAGAGTTACCCCTTTTTGTCAATATTACGAAAAGTGTGGTGGTTGTCAACTTCAATCAATGACTTACCTTGCCCAAATAGAATATAAAAAAGATGTCATCATTAAAGAACTCAATAAGTATCAAATCGATACGATTGTTGAAAATACGATCGCTTCAAACAATCCTAAACATTACCGAACAAAACTCTTAACAACTTATTCTAAAAATAAACAAAACCAATTAATTGCTGGATTTTATGAAGAAAATACGCATCAGATTGTCAATGTGAGTGATTGCCCGATTCAAAATCAATTAGGGAACAAGATGATTAAACTGGTCAATAATCTCCTTAAAAAGCATAAAATAGAAGCTTATGATGAGGATAGAAAAACCGGTGTGATTAGACATCTTTTAATTAGAGTGGGTATTCATACGGATGAAGTGCTCGTTTGTTTTGTCATCGGTTCAGAGGTATTCCCAGGAATTAACAACATCTTAAAAGAACTTAAGCAACAGACCAATATCAAATCAATCTATCTTAATTATAACAACCGTAAAACAAGTGCGGTTTTAGGGAATAAATATAAGTTACTTTATGGTAAAAAAACGATAAGCGATACTCTATTAGGGTTTAATTATAATATTGGCCCAGATACTTTTTATCAAGTCAATCCGTATCAAACCGAAAAGTTATACCAAATAGCGATTGATAAATTAAATTTGAATAAAAATGATACTTTATTAGATTGTTATTCTGGCATTGGAACGATTGCCTTAACCGCAGCCAAATATGCAAAAGAAGTGATTGGTGTTGAACTCAATCAAAATTCTGTTACGATATCTAATGAGAATAAAAAAATGAACCAGATTGAAAATGCAACTTTTATTGTTAGCGATGCGAAAGATTTTATATTAAATAATAGTCGAATGTTTAATAAGATAATTGTAGATCCACCTAGACTTGGTCTTGATAAAGCCTTTATTGATTCTGTTAATAAAATGAAACCGGAAAAGATTGTTTATGTTTCTTGTAACCCAATTACTTTGGCAAGAGATTTGGATATGTTCAAAAGGTATTACCACATCAAAAGTGTGACCCCTGTAGATATGTTTTCTCAAACTTATCACGTTGAATCTATCACATTGCTTTCCTTAAAATAGCACTTGTTATATACTTGACAACACGCTATTTTTAACCTAAATGAATAAAAATGCGATTTCTTACAAAAAAAGTCAACATGATGGTTATATGAGTTAATATATCTACTGATATCAATGGGGAGTTGGTTTCAATATTGGAAGAGAATCATCATTTATTTTACACTAAGGTAAACACAACATTGATATATTTTCAAATTCTATTGGAAGATATGGTTTTAAAATTTCTTCACAAGGTGACAATGGTGAATTTTAGTTACTTTTATTTTAAGGAATAGGGTTATCAAAAATAGAAAAACAAAATCCATCTTAGATACTTAAATGTGCTAAAAATAATATTAATTAGAGGTAAATATGACATATAATGAACGTATTACTTATTTAAAAAAATTAAAAGAATCAATAATTAACTACGAAGAAGAAATTAAAGAAGCTTTATTTAAAGATCTTGGCAAATCAAGTCAAGAGGCTTATTCAACAGAAATAGGCATTGTTTTAAGTGAAATTTCATTATTCATTCATAAATTAAAAAAATGGACCCAACTCAAAAAAGTTAAAGGAAATTTAACTACTTTTCCATCAAAGGCATATATTTATCCTGAAAAATACGGAAGAGTTCTGATAATAGGCCCTTGGAATTATCCTTTTCAATTAATCTTTATGCCACTAATTGGTGCAATTGGTGCAGGTAATGATGTCGTGATTAAACCTTCAGAGTATGCAATAAATACAGAAAAGATAATTTATAAAATTATCGATGAAGTATTTACAGGCAAGAATGTATCAATTGTATCGGGTGATTACCTAGTAAGTCAAAAGTTATTAAAAGAAAAATTTGACTATATATTTTTTACTGGTAGCACAAGGGTAGGAAAAATTATCATGGCAGAAGCAAGTAAAAATCTGACTCCAGTTACATTAGAACTCGGTGGTAAGAGCCCATGCATTATTATTGATAAAAAGGACATTGAACTTGCGACAAAACGTATTGCTTTCGGTAAATTGATTAATGCCGGACAAACCTGTATTGCACCAGACTACTTATTGATTCAAAAAAGTCAAAAAGATGACTTTATTAAGTATTTTAAAGAGGCGGTCCATCAGTTTTATGGTGAAGACGTTTTATCATCAAGTGATTATCCAAAGATTATAAATGAACAGCACTATCTTCGATTAATCAATCTAATGAAAGATCAAAAAATCTTATGGGGTGGATATCATGATAAAAATAAGATTGAACCAACACTTATAGAGCCCACAATAGATTCTAACATTATGTCAGAAGAAATATTTGGTCCAATATTACCAATTATTACAATTGATAATATTGAAGATATTTATTTATATATGAAAGAAAAGCCTTTAGCATTATACCTTTTTACAGATAATAAAAAGATAAAAGATTATGTCGTTCAAAACATCTCAGCAGGTGGTATTACGATTAATGATACTTTAATGCATTTTAATAATCATAATTTAGGGTTTGGTGGTATAGGTTTAAGTGGTATTGGGAAGTATCATGGTAAGTTTAGTTTTGATACATTTACCCACTACAAAGCAGTTTTAGAAAAGTCTAATAAATTTGATTTAAATACTAGATATTTACCGTCTAGTAAGAAAAAAGAAAATCTGATTAAAAAAGTACTTAAATAAAGACAAAACAAAGCGCCAGACTACATTTAAAATTGCATAGTCTGGCGCTTATTAAATATTAAACTAGTTCTTGATCAGAAAATTGGCTATTGTATAAGTCACTATAGAAACCCTTTTGAATAATGAGTTCATCATGTGTTCCAGTTTCAATAATGTCTCCTTCCTTCATTACAATAATGAGATCGGCATTTTTAATGGTAGATAATCTGTGTGCAATCACAAAACTTGTACGTCCTTTAGTAATGCGATCCATGGCATCTTGAATAAGCCTTTCGGTTCTTGTATCAACATTACTTGTAGCCTCATCTAAGATAAGCATTGGGCTATTTTGAACCCTGGACGCCAGTCCCAGAAGGTTTTGATTATCTAGATTTACAACCTTCAAATGTTGGGGTATGTTTCATAGAAGGGATTGAACCGGATATCTATGATAAACATCAAGAAGTATTAGACATGTTAAGATTATCTAATTTTAATCCCGTTAAAGTAGACAATGAAAACAAAGTACATTTTTTTGAACGCTATAACCATCAAAGATTTAGCAAAAAAGATGCCGAAGGGCACCTAATATTAGATTACGGTTTCTTTTTAGAATAAATAAGTAAAGAAAAAAGTCTAGAAATAGACTTTTTTTAAACGCTTAATGAGCCTCTAAACCCTCTAGTGCCATAGTAGGAATCGGCTCCATTGTGTCCTAAAAAGATCGTTTTATAACGGTATTCTCCATAGAGTGCACCCCCTAAGGAACGAATGTTTTTAGGGGTTTGAAGCCAAGAAGAAGTTTTGGTATCAACTGCTTGAAGCTTTTGAAGATATTGATATTCTTCATAAGTTAACAAAGTAATCCCCATTTCTTTAGCTAAACTTTGCGCGGATCCATGAGGTTTATTTTGTTTTCTTTTTTCTAAAGCTTCTGTGTCATAACAAAGGCTCCGTCTGCCTAAGGGCGATTCTGTGACACAATCCATAAAAACATAGGCATTGTTTTTTTCATCAAATAAAACGACATCAGGTTCGCCGCCGGTAAGTTCCATGTTATATAAAATATCAATCTGTTTATTTGTTAGCCTACTTAATATTTGTTTAAAGTCCATATTTGGGTGACGATAAAGATTTTGATTAAACCTTTCTTCTAAAATTTGAAGAATATTTTCTTTTGAAACAGTCTTATTTATAGCCATATTAGAATGCCTCCTTATGCTTATATTATTATTTTATCGCAGGGTTTAGTAAACTAAAAGTCATTTACATAAAAACAATAAAGCATATGATTCGAAAGTATTTCGAATTCGAAATATAATGGAATCATCAAGGAGATTTTTATCATGAATATTAAAGGTATACACCACATATCAAGCATTGTCTGGCAAGGACAAGAAAATTTAGATTTTTATCACGGGGTCTTAGGCTTAAGACTTGTAAAACAAACCGTAAATTATGACGATCCCTTTTATTATCATTTATATTATGGAAATAAAAACGGAGATTTAGGAACACTTTTAACCTTCTTTCCATGGCCTATTGAAAAAATCGAAGGTCAGGTTGGTAAAGGACAAGTAGGGGTTATTAGTTTAATGGTTCCCAAAGGTTCTTTAGATTTTTGGGTTAATCGTTTAGATAAATTCAAAGTCGGTTATGGCTTGTTAGAAAGATTTGGTAATCAAGTACTGAGATTCCAAGACAGACATAATTTATCATTGGAACTTATCGAAAGTGAGTTAGGCCAACTTCATGAGTATGAAGTAAATGGTATTACCAAAGAAGTAGCGATTAAAGGCATTTATGGGGCAACCCTTTATTCTAATAATTTGGAAGGAACAAAAAAACTATTTATTGAATTAGGATTAAAGTATGTTGGTCAAGACAAGGGCTACCTTAGATTTGAGGCGAATAATGATTTAGGCAAGTATATTGAACTTTATACTAATGACCTCAAAGATGGCGTATATGGTGGGGGGACCCATCATCATATCGCATTTACAATCCCATCTAATGAAATTGAATATTATCAAACGACCCTTAGAAAATTTGGCTATCAAGTTAGTCCAGTAAGAGAAAGAACGTATTTTCAATCATTGTATTTTAAAGAACCAGGGGGAATCTTAATTGAACTGGCAACGGATGGTCCTGGATTTACAGTAGATGAACCCCTAGCTACTTTAGGACAAACCTTTGTCATCCCTGAAGAATTCTCTCATTTAAAAGAAGGTTATGAAGGCTTATTGTATCCTTTATTTATTAGACAAATAGATAAATTAGAAGATTATCCTTACGAAACAAAGGCTCAATACGACAGCTATATTACCCATAAAAATAGATTAAATAGAATTAATGAGCTGGCAAGACTTTCAAAAGAAAGAGAATTAACCCCTCTTGAAACCCTAGAAAGAGCACGCTTAAGAAAAGAATATGTAAAAGCGATTCGTTCAACGGTTTCGATGAGTATGGAATCCATCTCAGTTGAAACAGAAACCGGCGAATCAGTAAAATTAACTAAACAAGGAGAATAGAAATGAAACAATTATTAGGAATTCATCACGTTACCGCAATCACAAGTGATATTAAAAAGAATTATGAATTTTTTACAGAAGTATTGGGAATGAGATTGATTAAAAAATCGATTAACCAAGATGATATTCAAACGTACCATACATTTTATGGCGATGATAGAGGGACGCCAGGATCAGGGTTAACATTTTTTGATTTTAAGGGGATTTCACAAGTGGTTCATGGTAGAGATGAAATCTCAAGAATTGGCCTTAGAGTACCCACTGATGAAGCATTAGAATACTTTATTAAACGGTTTGATAAATATGGTGTTAAGCATGGTGAAGTATTTGATTTATTTAATTCGAAAACACTTTATTTTAACGATTTTGATGGACAACAATATGCCTTAATCTCTGATGAGAAGGATTTATTATGGCAATCTTATGGTATTCCCTGGAAAAATGGACCTGTGCCTAATGAATATGCGATTAGAGGGTTAGGGACCATTTTCTTAGTCGTATCAGACTATGCTTTAATGGATGCGATTTTAACCAATGTAATGCAGTTTAAATCAATTGAGAAAAAAGGCGCATTAGGCCTTTATGAAATGAATAATGGTGGAAATGGCGCTAGAGTCATTGTTGAAGAAAACAAAGTGTACCCACAAGCTTATCAAGGTTATGGTGGCGTTCACCATGTCGCTTTTAGATTAGAAAATAAAGAAGAATTATTTAAATGGGAAGATTTTTTTAGAAGTAAACGAATCGCCAATAGTGGCTATGTAGATAGATTTTATTTTGAATCGGTCTATGTGAGAATGTATCGAAATATTTTATTTGAACTCGCAACCGATGAACCGGGTTTTATTGATGATCAAGAATCCTATGAAAAACTGGGGACTGATTTAGCCCTTCCCCCTAAATTTAGAGAACACAAAAAACAAATTGAAAATCTGATTAAACCATTTGATACATCAGATTCTAATCGCATCAGACAGAAAGACTATCTCTAATATGCAAAACTATTTAAAAACAATGACGATTTTATTTAGAACCCAACAAAGTGTTCTCGCTTATGCGATGGAAGATATTAAAACCTATGATTTAAACTTTACTGAATTTTCAGCCTTAGAGGTATTATATAAAAAAGGAACGATACCCGTTCAATCCATTTGTGATGTGGTACTAATCGCCAATTCATCGATGACCTACGTTTTAGATAAATTAGAAAAACGTGGTTTGATCAAACGTTATAAAGGGAAAACAGATAAACGAATTATTTTAGTTAAGCTCACAGATGAAGGCCAAAAAATAACTGATGAAATTATGCCTAAACATTATGCATTTATGGGTAATTTATTTGAAGTATTGGATGTCAAAGAAAATGAAGTTTTACAAACTTTATTAAAAAAAGTAGGCTATTATGCCGAAGAAAAAGTCGGTAATTAAAATGACCCATTTATTTAAAAAAGGCTCCAGTGATAAAACTTTATTACTCTTACACGGGACCGGTGGAGATGAATATGATCTAATTGAAATTGCCCAATTTATTGATCCTGAAGCGAACATTCTTTCCTTAAGAGGCAATGTCAATGAAAATGGAATGAACCGTTTCTTTAAAAGATATTCTACTGGGGTTTATGATTATGCGTCAATTAGTTTAGAAACCGAAAATTTAAACCAATTTATTAATGAAGCGGTATCAAAATATAATTTAAATAAAGCAATGATGATTGGGATTGGGTATTCGAATGGCGCTAATTTACTAGAATCATTACTTCAACTAAAAGGGAATGTTTTAAACAAGTTGATATTATTTAACCCAAGCTTTCTGAATCCCAATTTAAAATTTGAAGATTTAAACGGCGTCAAAGTGTTTATATCCGCTTCCAAACAAGATCCTTATACTACCTATAATGAACAATTATCTTTCCATAATCTTTTGACTGATAGTGGCGCATTAATAGAGGTGTTTTGGTCAAATGACGGGCACCAATTAACCCAAGAAAGTATTATGAATGCTAAAAAGTGGTATGATTTGAACTAAAGATTAGAAACGCATAAAAGTGCGTTTTTTTTCATACTCATTTTTTGAATTGAATGTTTATCAGTAATTGGCTATAATAAAAGAGAATTTAAAAGGGGTGTAACAATGAAACAAGTAAAAAAAATCAACAAGGATTTAACAATGGTAACATTAAAGAATGATGTATTAGAAGTGGTGTTACTAAACAAAGGGGCGAGTATTTTTAATCTTATTTTTAAGGGAATAGATGTGGTTGTTGGACCCAAAGTACTAGCGGATTTTATAAAATATGATCACTATTATGGAAAAACAATTGGAAGATCCTCAGGGAGATTATTTTGTAGTGGTTTTGAAATAGAGGGTATAAAAATTTATCCAAAGCCATTCATATCAGAAACCTATTCACTTCATGGTGGCGCCAATGGATTTTCAACACGTTATTTTAATTATGTTGAAAGTCATGAAAATAGTGCGATTTTTGAAATCCATTCTACCAGTACCGATGATGGGCTTCCTGGCGATATCAACTTAAGGGTTACTTATACTTTAATTGATAATATCTTACAGTTGGATTATGATGGCGATACCACTGAAACAACCTTAATGAATATCACGAATCATGCCTATTTTAATTTAGACGGTTCACCGGATATTTTAGATCACGTAATTAAAGTACCTGCCTCTAAATATGTTAAATTTGAAGATGACTTTAGTGTATCTGGAATCGCAGAGGTTGATAGGACGCCATTTGATTTAAGAGAACCTACTGCGTTAAAGGAACCGATTAAAAAATTAATGAACACCCCTTTTAAAGGGTTAGATACTATTTTTTTACTAGACCAAGGTTTGACCAGTTTGTATAGTCCCAAGAGCTTAATTGAGATGACAATGAAATCAACTTATCCTTCCTTGGTAGTGTATACGCATAATTCGATTTCCCCCGATCAAATACCCGATTATCAATCTAGCCGCTATCAGGGCGTGGCCTTAGAATTTGAGTATGAACCAGGCGGAATTCATTATAGTTTTTTAAATAGTGGTATCTTAAATAAAAACCAAAAGTATCAACATAAAACAAGTTATACCTTTAATTATGATCCTTTTAAAACAGGAGCTTAAAATGATGGATAAATATTATCTAAAACTTCCCACAAAAGTAGGTACTTTTGTTTTAGTTGAAGACAACACTGAACATATCAGCGGTTTATCTTTAGAACCCTATGATACCAAAGGATTAATTAATCAAGAAACACCTTTACTAAGCCAATTAAAACAAGAATTATTAGCTTACTTTAAAGGAACATTAAAAGAATTTACCGTACCCATTAAACAAGAGGCGACCCCTTTTCAACAAGCCGTTTATGAGATACTGATGGATGTCCCTTATGGTTACACCCTAACCTATGGTGATATTGCTTATTTAATGGGAAATAAAGCTTATCAAGCTGTCGGCGGGGCATTAAATAAGAATAAAATCATGATCATTATCCCTTGTCATAGGGTGTTATCTGAAAGTGGATTAGGTGGATTTTATTATGGACTAGAATTAAAAAAGTATTTACTAGATTTAGAAAAATCAAATTTATGAGAAATAAAAAAGACAATTTTTTGAAGGCATAAAAAAATTGTCTTTTTCTTTGAAGGAGGGATTTTTTGAGATTTCTCTATGGTATAATAACCATGGTGAAGACTTTGAAAAGAGATTTAGCAAAAAAAAGAATTTTTCCATTAATAATGGGTTTGATAATCAGTTTATTAATTATTGTGGGCTGTGTATTTGTTGTTAGTCATATAAATAATTTATTTGACTTTGTGACAGAGGATACAAAAAGCAATTTATATTATGCTGCTTTTTTTATCATTTTTTTGTTTGGGGTAATTTCACTATTTTTATTAAATAGTTTACTAAAAAGTCATGTCGTTATCAGTTATGATGATAATTATTTGTATATTATTAAAAGCGCTAAAAAAACCATTCAAGTGCCATATAAAGAGGTAAAAAGAGTTAAAGCTAAAAGAGTTAATAAGAAAAACAAACCTAAACACGGTACTATCATCATTAAAACGAAAAAGAAAAAATATAAAATAAAGAATATTAACAAAGTCCAGGAAGTCGAAACACAATTAAAGTTCCTTATAAAGAATCAAAAATAAATATAGTGACTAATTTATTAAATTGTATTAAAAATAACGCAATAATAAAAGCGCTTTCTTTTAGTGATATAATAAAGTTGAGGTGATAATGTGTCAATGGAATTAGACGTTACTTTCATGGCAAACGCTGTTGAAACGGTTCCGATCGAGTTTAAGGAACAAGCAACGCTTTATAGACAAGTTATGATGACTTATTATGCGGCCATTCGAGAAGTCCAAACAAAACTAGAAATATTAAATGATGATCTGCAAATCAGAACATCGAGAAACCCGATTGAATTTATTAAAGTAAGATTAAAAAGTCCCGAGTCGATTTTGAATAAGATGCAACGCTATAGTTTAGACAAAACCATTCAAAACTTGTCTAAAATTAATGATATTGCTGGGGTTAGAGTTATTTGTACCTATATTAATGATATTTATGATGTCGCAACCATGTTAGTGAATCAAGATGATGTTAAATTGGTTCAAATCAAAGACTATATTAAAAAACCGAAAGAAAATGGCTATAGAAGCCTACATCTAGTCATAGAAGTACCCGTTTTTTTCTCAAATGAGAAAAGACATATGAAGGTAGAAGTTCAAATTAGAACGATTGCGATGGATTTTTGGTCTACAATTGAACATGACGTAGAATACAAACATATAATAAGTGCTAACAGCGAAATCAAAGCCGAATTAAAAGAATGTGCTTCATTGTCACATGATCTTGACTTACGTATGCAAGAAATAAAAACGAAATTAAAAGGAATTAGGGATGAAACTATTCAAGGAAATTAAAATCAAAGATATGAAGTTAAAAAACCGGATTGTTATGCCGCCAATGTGTATGTATAGTGCAGTCGATGGGTTCGCGAATGATTTTCATGTAATCCATTACGCGACTAGGGCAGTAGGACAAATCGGTTTAATTACGGTTGAGGCAACCGCTGTTTTGCCAAACGGTGGTATCACCAAAGACGATTTAGGTATTTGGAGCGACGACCATATTAAATCACTGAGTTGGATTGTTAATCGGGTCCATCATTTTGGATCTAAAATAGGGATTCAGTTATCACATGCGGGAAGAAAAGCCCGTGATGCTAATCCTAAAATAGCCCCAAGTTCAATTCCTTATGGGGATTTACCATCACCAATAGAAATGTCTATCGCTCAAATAAAGGAAGTCGTAGAAGCATTCAAAGCGGGTGCGAGAAGAGCGAATCAAGCGGGATTTGATTACCTTGAAATTCATGCGGCACACGGTTATTTAATTAATGAATTTTTAAGTCCTTTATCTAACAAAAGAAGTGATAGTTATGGTGGTTCATTGGAGGGTAGAATCAGACTATTAAATGAAATCATCATCGCTATCAGAAATGAATGGCCGATTGAAAAACCACTAGGTATAAGAATCAGTGCCTCAGAATACCATCAAGATGGTTTAAAACCAAAAGATTTGGTGGAAATATTAAATCAAATTACCCCCGGTGTAGTCGATATCATAAATGTTTCTTCAGGTGGTATTATTGACCTAAAACCGGATAGTTATCCAGGTTATCAATTGGGATTTGCGAGAAAAATTAAAGCAGAAACACCCTTTTTTGTAATGGGGGGTGGATTAATCAATGATGCGAGAATGGCTAGTGATGCTTTAGAAGATAATGAAGCTGACCTGATTTATTTTGGCAGGCTTGCGTTAAGAGATCCCTATTTTTCCCTTAAATTTGCACAAAGGTTAGGGGTTGAAATCGAATGGCCAAGACAATATGTGAGGGCAAAAACAAATGTTTGATTTCCTAGATGAAGCTCCAAATAACAAAAATAACAATAATCTCTATATAATTAGAAATAAACATAGAAATATAATATTTATTAGCCCAATGACATTTAATAATAACATATTTAATGAAGGAAACATTGAGGCGTTTTATGATAATTTGTATGACCAAAATCATGAACGTTTTGAGATCCTTAAAGAACTAATTGATTTAGATGAACCAAAAGCAAATAAATATTATTTTACCCAAAATGCATTATTGCCGGTAAGTTGTCATCTAATGACCTTTTTAAGTAATAGATCAAGATGCTATCTTGAACATTATTATTTGATTGAAGATATTGATCCATTAACAGGGTTACCAACGAGATCAACTCTAAAACTTAATTTTGAAGATAGAATTCAAAACAATAATAAGTTAGCTTTGATGTTTATTGATTTTGATAATTTTGAAGCCTACAATCAAACAATTGGATATATAAAGGCCGATTTTATACTCCAAAGAGTGGCTCAGTTAATGAAAAGTCATTTTACGCCAAATGAAGTCTATCGTTATGGTGGTGACGAGTTTATAATCCTATTAAAAGAAGAAAAAGATTTTTCTAGAATAATAAAAGAGCTCAAGGAACAAATCCAAAAGATTCAAATGTTAACTGATTTTGATTTTTCATACGGTGTAGCCCATTTTCCAAATAATGGTATCAAACTACCGGATTTAGTCAGTTATGCCAGCGAAAAGATGAAAAGTCAAAAGAACAAAAAAAAGTAAACTATAATCAATCAGACAAGCGCTTTCGCTTGTCTTTTTAAGCATTTCCAACGCTAAAATAGTCAACTTAACCTATAATATTGTATAGGGGGGGGCTTAAATAATGAATAAAGAAATTATGTATGATATTAAAGGTATGACTTGTGCTGCTTGTGTAATTGCTGTTGAAAAAGCAGCTTTAAAAACACCTGGCGTACTTGAATCAAACGTAAGTTTACCTACCGAACAACTAAGGGTTGTCGTAGATATGTCCTTTGATGAGTCAAAATTATATAAAAATATTACGCTAACTGGCTATAAAGCTAGTGCGATTGATAATAGTGAAACTCTATCTGAGAAACAAAACAAGAAACTCAAGAACATGCGTATTAAAATTGTATTAGCACTATTATTTATGATTCCATTGTTATATGTATCAATGGGGCACATGATTGGATTAATTTTACCAAGTATGGTTGATCCAATGGCAAATCCATTTGGGTTTGCCTTAATTCAATTATTATTAACTGTTCCAGTAATGATTATTGGATACAAATATTATGTGAATGGTTTTAAAAATCTTTTTAGAGGAAACCCTAACATGGATACTTTGGTTGCGATAGGGACCTCAGCAGCCTTTTTATATGGCGTTTATGGTCTTATTATGATTGGTTTAGGTAACCATGAATTTGCTGATATTTTATATTTTGAAGTGAGCGCTACTATTTTAGTACTCGTGATGATAGGTAAATATATGGAACAACTATCCACCACAAAAACAACCAGTGAATTAGAAAAACTAATGGATTTAAAGCCTAAAACTGCATTATTGTTTACTGGAGATACCTATATAGAAACACCACTTGAACAAATTAAAATAAATGATGAATTAATGATTAGACCTGGCGATGTTGTTCCAACGGATGGAATAATTATTGACGGAACAACATCAATTGATGAATCTATGATGACAGGTGAACCAATCCCGAAAGACAAAACACTCAATGATGAAATTATTGGTGGGACAGTGAATATTACAGGTGCTATATTAATGAAAGTTACTCATGTTGGAGACGATACGGTCTTATCTAGTATTATTAAAAGAGTATCAGAAGCGCAAATGAAAAAAGCACCAATTCAAAAATTAGCCGATAAAATAAGTGGCGTTTTTGTGCCAATTGTTTTAGTGCTTGCCCTATTAGGTTTTATTGTATGGATGATTGCCACAAGAGATTTTGATTTTTCAATGAATATTTTAGTCTCTGTTCTAGTTATTGCCTGTCCATGTGCGCTAGGACTCGCCACGCCAACTGCGATTATGACCGCTAGTGGTGCAGCAGCTAAACATGGAATCTTAATTGCTTCAGGAGAAGCACTAGAAATTAGCAGTAAAGCAACGATGGTTGTTTTTGATAAAACGGGGACGATTACAGTCGGTAAACCGACTTTACTAAAAGTGATTTCATTAACCGAAACAAAAGAAGATAAATTGTTACAAATTGCAGCCTCATTAGAACAACAATCGAATCATCCGATTGCTAAATCTATTATTACTGCATCTGAAGAAAAAGGCTATCAATTGTCTAAGGTAGATAATTTTGAAAATTTTACCGGGTTAGGAATTAAAGGCAAAATTGGGGAAACTACCTATCTAATTGGGAATGAAAAATTAATGCTTGAAAATAAGATTAAACTTGGTCAAATAAAAACCATCACCAAAGATTATTCTAAAAAGGGTATTAGTGCATTATATTTAGCAAACGAAACTGAACTTATTGGAATACTACCTATATCTGATCAATTAAAAGATGGCGTCATAGAAACCGTTAAGAAACTAAATGAACTTGGGGTCAAAACCGCTATTTTATCAGGTGATGATATCAATACTGTTACTCATATTGCAAACGAAGTTGGTGTGGATGAGTTTTATGGTTCACTCTTACCTCAAGACAAACAAAATATTATTAAAACATTGAAAGAAAAATATATTGTCATGATGGTTGGAGATGGTATTAATGACGCCATTGCCTTAAAAGAAGCGAATATCGGCGTGAGTTTATCAAGTGGGACAGATGTTGCGATGAGTGCGGGTGATGTTGTCTTAATGAGAAGTGACATTAAAGATATCATAACTTTAATTGATTTATCAAAACATACGGTTAGAAATATTCAAGAAAACCTATTCTGGGCATTCATCTATAATGTTATTGGAATTCCTATTGCTTTAGGTTTACTAACTTTATTTGGTGGACCATTATTGAATCCGATGATTGCTGCTCTAGCAATGAGTTTTAGTAGTGTAAGTGTTGTTTTAAACGCATTAAGATTAAAAAGATATAAGGGGGTGAAACAATGGAAATTAAAATCAACGGTATGAGTTGCAAGCACTGTGCTGCAAAAGTAGAAAATGCCTTAAAGGATTTAGGTTTAAAAAAAGTTAAAGTTGATTTAGAATCAAATCAAGCATCCTTTAAAGAAAATGATAAAGTTACTGAAGCCATGATTAAAGAAGCCGTCCAATCGGCTGGTTATGAAGTCGCTTAGGTTTGATTTGATACATAAAAGAAAGACACTTGATTAAAGCGTCTTTTTTTACACATTTTTTAAGGTAGTTTTTATTTAAAAATGAAGTCAAATAGGTGTTATTGGTGAATAGATAGTTTTGGTTTGGCTTCATTTTGAATACTTTAAAAGAGATATAAGCTAAAAAAAAGAAGGAACATATAAACCTGTTTCTTCTTTTTCAATAATTGCTTTGATTAATATATCATCGATGGCTATTAATATAATTGACATTGGGATTTCACTAGCGGTTCCGTTTTGTAGGTTTGCAGCAAAATGTAAACCAATTAGATCACCAACCGCGTTAAAGATACCACCACCACTAGAACCATTGCCTTGCATGGCACTTGTTTGAAATGCTTCACATCCACTAACACATAAATCATTAGTGTCTTTTATGTAAACATTGGTATGGAGATCTAAGATAATCCCTTCTTTTGTGTTATTAAAATCATAACCACCCTCTTCATTAACAGGAGAACCGATTGCGAAAACCACTTGATTCTCTTGAATTTCAACCGGGATTTTAGTTTCAAATTGAGCATCGTTAAGCGCTTTAATGTTACTTTGTCTCGTTGTTAATTTTAATATTGCAATATCCGTATTTATTGTATAAGTACCAATTAACTCGACTTTATCGTTTCGGTATTTTGGATAAGTATTCGTTTGGTTTTGGTAATGAATAACGAAATCATTTCCCCCCTCTACCACATGTGCATTTGTGAGAATATAATATTCGTACATTTTATTTAATCCGCTAAAGCCAGAGGATAATTCAACTTTCTTGAATATGATCCCGCTTCCCCAAGAAATTGCTCTTGAGCCAAATGCGTTTGCGACTTTAACTTGAATTCCTACGACACTTTCTTTCTTTGCATCAACAATATCATAGTTTATTTCTCTAAAGGCAATCGTAGATAATGAAGTATTATAAACTTTCCCATTAACTTCATAACTGGTTAAATTAAGGGTTTTACTAGTTTCATCTTCAGCAAAGAAAACACCTAATTTTATCGTCACGACTAGATACTTATCATGAAGTGTTTCAAAATAATCGGTGTACTTTATATCATTAAGTGTGATGGCGCCTATTTGTTCAAAATCGGTATTATCAAAAGTTATATTCGCAACATAAGTTCCCTTTAATAAACGTTCAGTATCATCTTTTGAGATGGATAAGTTTCTAGCATACGGGGTGTCATTTATATTAAAAACAAACGCTTTTAAAGTGCTTTCTGTAGTGTTTAAGATACGATTTATTGCGTGTCTAGCAGAATAGTTTCTGATGTGCATATCGGTAGAATAAGCAAGGACGACAAAGAATAACAATAAAAATATGCCAGACAAGAAAAACATTAAAATCTTATTAATTATTCTCATGGTCCCCACCCCAACTTAGCAGATAAAATATTATTTATCTATTCGATAACCTCTTACACCCTTAATATTACTATATAGAAAGTCTTATGACACAAATTATACACTGATTTAACTGAAAAAGATATTTGAAGAATGAATATAACTTATTTAAGTGAAATAGTTACATTTCAATAAGATATTGTGATATAATATGAAAGATTATGGAGGAAATATTAATGAAATTTGAAAAATTAGGAACCAATTACGCTAAGTTTACTTTTGAAGTAGAACCTCATGATTTTAATCATGGATTGGATCACGCTTTTCAACATGTTCAACCCAATGTTGAAGTAGACGGTTTTAGAAAAGGTAAAGTTCCAAGAAACATCTATGAAGCAAAATTTGGTGTTGAATCACTTTATGAAGAAGCTTTAAATCATGTTATCGGTCACTTGTATGATGAAGTATTTACAGAAGGATCCGTTACAATCGTGGGCGATCCTAAGATTGATGTGGATGTAGCAAAAATTAGTCGTACTGAAAACTTTGAAATAAGTTTGACATTCCCAATTAAACCTGAAGTTATTTTAGGAGAATATGTTGGTGTTGAGGTTGAAAAACGTAACTTAGAAGTAACGGATGAAGAGGTTAATCAAGAAATCGACAATTTGTTATCAAAAAATGCTGAGTTACAACCAAAAGAATCTGGTGTTCTTGAAAATGGTGATACAGCAATTATTGATTTTGAAGGATTTGTTGATGAGGTTGCCTTCGAAGGTGGAAAAGGTGAGAATTACTCTTTAAAGATTGGTTCAAACCAATTTATTCCTGGTTTTGAGGAACAATTAATTGGTATGAAGACCAGTGAAGAAAGAGCTATTAAAGTTACATTCCCTGAAAACTATCATTCAGAAGATTTAAAAGGTAAAGCAGCAGTTTTTAAAGTTAAACTTCACGAAATTAAAGTTGAAACTAAAGAAGAATTAACGGATGATTTCGTTATTGGCTTAAAACGCGAAGGCATTAATACAGTGGGTGAATTAAGAGCAGATATTCAAGCAACTTTAGAAAAGAACAAAGAAACTTCTGAAAAGAATCGAATTGTTGGTTCTGCAGTTAAATTTGCCGTAGACAATGCCCAAGTAGACATTCCAATGGAAATGATTGATACAGAAAAGAAGAACATGCGTCAATCAATTGAACAACAAGCAAAACAATATGGTATTGAATTAGAAATGTATGTTCAATTTAGTGGGTTAACATTAGAACAATTTGAAGCAGATTTAGCACGTCAAGCTCAAGAAAGAGTCTTAACAAGTCTTGTAGTAGATGCGATTAGTCAAAAAGAAGCTTTCGAAGTAACTGAGGAAGAAAAAGCCGCTAAATACAGTGAAATTGCGCAAATGTATAACATGGATGTTAAAGCTGTTAAAGAACAATTAACCGAAGATGTTATCATTAATGAAGTCAGATTTGGTAAAACAATTGATTATTTAGAAGCAAACGTAAAAGAAATTTAATTAATTTCAGGTATAATTAAAGGACACAGGCTTGTGTCCTTTTATAAACTTTTTGGCACTCATGCTTTATGATTGCAAATCAAACAAGGTTGTGATACAATAAATATAAATATAAAGAGGTGATTTCATGGCAAATAATTTACCAGCAATAGCTGTAAGAGGTATCGTACCAATCCCTAATAATGATTTTAGAAGTGATATTGGTCGACAAATCTCATTCAAAGCATTAGATGAAGCAGAAAATACATTTGATAATCATATTATTATCTTAGTACAAAAAAATCCATTAATTGAAAATCCAACCCCAACTGACATTGAAGAATATGGTGTTTTAGCCAAAGTTACAATGAAAGTTAAACTACCTAATGGAAACATAAAAGCAAAATTCAACGTCCTAAAACGTATCAAAGTCGTTGAGTATTTTTTAACTAATCCATTTTTCGTGGTTGAATATGAAGAAGTAGAAAGCCTTTCAGACGACTTCGATAAAGAAGCGACTTTAACGAAAATGGTGATGACTGAAACAATCGCGAATTCAAATGTGGTTTTAAATAACCCACAAGAGATCTTAAGGACCGCTCAAAGTGGTGTTACGACGGAAAAAATGGCCGATACGATTGTTTTTGGGCTTAAAGGTAACGAAATGGATAAGTATAAATATTTAAGTGAACCTAACTTAAATGTCCGTCTTCAATATATTTTAGAAGATATTGCGAGACAAAAAATGGTATCCAGTCTGGAACAACAAATCAACGAAGAAGTCAAAAAGAATATTGATGAATCTCAAAAAGAATACTATTTAAGAGAAAAAATGCGCGCCATTCAAAATGAATTAGGGGATAAAGCGAAGAAAGAAGATGAAGTTGATGAACTTCGTGAACTTATCTTAAAAGCTAAAATGCCTAAACTAGTTGAAGAAAAAGCCCTTCAAGAACTTGCAAGATATTCATCTATGAGTCCAATGATGGCTGAGTCAGGTATCATCAAAACATATCTAGACTTCTTAGTCGCATTACCTTGGTATAAAAAGAGTAAAGACTCTAAAGATTTGAGTAAGGTTCAAAACGCTTTAGACAAAAATCACTATGGTTTAGAAAAAGTTAAAGATAGAATAATCGAATATTTAGCCGTCAGAATTAAAACGGGTAAAAATCCTCAAACGATCCTTTGTTTAGTAGGGCCACCAGGTACAGGGAAAACCTCATTAGCGGTTTCGATTGCGGATTCACTCGGAAGAAAGTTTGTTAAACAATCTTTGGGTGGTGTAAGAGATGAGTCTGAAATTAGAGGTCATAGAAGAACTTATATTGGGGCATTACCTGGTCGTATTTTAAAAGGCATGAAAGATGCAGGAACGATTAATCCAGTTTTCTTACTTGATGAAATCGATAAGATGGCATCAGATTATAAAGGTGACCCAGCTAGTGCGATGTTGGAAGTTTTAGATCCTGAACAAAATGCCAATTTTAGTGATAATTACTTAGAAGAAACTTATGATTTATCTCAAGTATTATTTATTACGACAGCAAACTATTTAGAAAATATTCCTTCACCACTTCGTGACCGTATGGAAATTGTTGAATTAACCAGTTATACAGAATTTGAAAAATTTAATATTACAAAAGAACATTTAGTTCCTAAACAATTAAAGGTTCACGGAATGAAACCTGAAGAATTCTCCGTAACCGACGAAGTCATTTATGAAATGATTCAGAAGTATACAAGAGAAGCTGGTGTCCGTCAAATTAATCGGTTAGTTGGGACACTAGTTAGAAAAGGAATTAAAGATATCTTAATTAATAAAGATAAAAAAGTGGATGTTACATTAGAAAACTTAACTTACTATTTAGGTAAACCAATCTTTACCCACAACTTAGCCGATACGGTCGATCAAGTGGGTGTCGTCACTGGTCTAGCCTATACTCAATTTGGTGGAGATACCCTGATGATAGAAGTAAACTACTATCCTGGTAAAGGGGTATTACACTTGACTGGTAAATTAGGTGATGTCATGAAAGAATCGGCTGATACAGCGTTGTCGTATGTTAAAGCGAATTCGAAACGATTTGGCATTGATGATTCACTCTTTAGAGACAACGATTTTCACATCCACGTCCCAGAAGGGGCAATTCCAAAAGACGGCCCTTCAGCTGGTATTACGATGACCTGTGCTATTATCTCTGCGGCAACGGGTAAGAAGGTTAGAAGAGACATTGGCATGACGGGTGAAATTACATTAAGAGGCTACGTATTACCAATAGGTGGATTAAGAGAAAAAAGTATTGCTGCACATCGAAGTGGTTTAAAGAAAATCTTTATTCCAAAAGAAAATGTCCGTGATATTGAAGATATTCCAAAAGAAGTTAAAGACCATCTTGAAATTGTGCCTATTAGTAATGTTGACGACGTTATTGACCAAATCTTCGCATAAGTTTATTAAAAGAGGTTTAAGCCTCTTTTTTAAACGTAAATATCACAAACTTATGGAAATCAGTGCGAATATCGTTTATAATGAATAATATGATAAAAACAGCAGAGTATATTATTAGTGGGACAGGCTTGGCCCATTTTCCCCAAGACAACAAAAGTGAATATTTATTACTGGGGAGAAGTAACGTCGGAAAAAGCAGTTTAATTAACTATTTGACCAACCGTAAAAATCTCGCTAGAACTAGCCAGAATCCGGGTAAAACAATTACGCTTAATTTTTATTTAATCAATGATACTTATTATTTAGTGGATGCCCCAGGTTATGGATATGCCAATCGAGGTAAAACTACTATCGCAACATTTGAAGCGATGATTGAAACGTATTTATTAGGGAGACCCAATTTGAAAAAAGTCTTATTGTTGGTCGATTATAAAGTTGGTCCAACGGAAGATGATCGCTTGATGTATGAGTATTTAACACACTTTGATCATGAGATTGTCGTTGTCGCAACGAAGATAGATAAACTTAACCAAAAAGAAACGGCATCAGCTAAGAAGAGATTTAAAGAATATTTCAAGCAGACTAAAGTTATTTTAACTTCTGTCAATAAAAAAATAGGTTTAGAAAATATGTTAGAACAATTTGAGGAGAACGTATGAAAAAAGTAGTTTTTATAGCAGATTCAGCAATGGATTTACCGAAAGAATTAATTGAAAAACATGAGATTCAAGTGCTACCATTTCATATATCATTTGGTAATGATACGTACCGAGATGGAATCGATATGACCACTGAAATGCTTTATCAAAAAGTGGAAGAATTAGGTATTTTACCTAAAACTGCCGCAATCGCGCCAGCAGAATGGAAACAAGTATTTGATCCAATCATTGAAGCGGGCAACGATGTCTTTTGTCTAACGATTGGTTCAAAAATATCTTCCAGCTTTCAAAATGCCTATGTGGCTAGTCTAGATTATGAAGAAGGTCGTGTAGAAGTCGTTGACAGTGGTGTTTTAAGTGGTGCGATTGCGATACTGATGTTAAAAGCAGTTAAGTTTAGAGACCAAGGCATGAGCGCTAAAGAAATCAAAAATGCAGTCGAAAAATTAGTCCCTAAACTCCATACACAATTTGTTATTCCAACCCTCGATTATCTTTATAAAGGGGGAAGATGTAGCAGTCTTTCAAAATTGATTGGTTCAGTCCTTAAAATAAAACCTCAAATTAAAATGTTAGAGGGGAAATTAGGTTTATATAAGAAGAGCGCTGGAAAAATGAGTCGTGCCATTGATGGCATGCTTGATGACTTCTTTGATATCTATGAAAATGGAAAATTAGATCCTGAATTTGTTTTCATAACACACAGTATCGCACCTAAATATGCCATTTATATTCGTGAAATAGTCGAAGAAAGAGTAAAAGTAGAGCATTTAATTGAGTCTTATGCCGGCTCAGTTATTTCTACCCATTGTGGTGCCGGGACAATCGGTATTTTATATCTTGAAAAATAAAAATAATTAGATTATACTATTAATAGTGTTGAAGTAGAGTAGTAAATAAGATAGAGTTTCTAGAGAGCGCTAGCTGGTGTAAAAGCGTAACCACTAATTATTGAAGTCGCTATGGAGCTGAATAATTGAAATTAAGTAGGTTATTCCGGGTAGTTACGTTATTAACTTTGAAGGGCTAGAATTATTTCTAGAACTAAGGTGGTACCGCGCTTATAATGCGTCCTTAGAATTATTCTAAGGGCGCTTTTATTATTTTAAGGAGGCTCTATGACACCGATAAAGACAAAAAGATTATTATTAAGAAAGATCGTCTATGAGGATGCTAAAGACATGTTTGAGTATGCAGTAGATCCTGAAGTTGGTCCTAAAGCAGGGTGGTTACCCCATAAATCAATTGAAGAAACCAAAAGAGTCATTGAAGGCATGATTAATTCTAATGAAATTTATTCGATTGTTTATCAAACCAAGATGATTGGGACTATTGGGATTCATACTAAAAATGATAAAAAATATTTAGGCTATGTTTTAAACCGGAACTATTGGCGTCAAGGTATCATGACAGAAGCCTGTAAAGCGGTTATCATTTACTTGTTTAATGAGCTAAACTTAGATGTGATTTATATCTCTCATTTTCTTGATAATCATAAGAGTGAGGGTTTAATTAAAAAGTTAGATTTTGAATTAATTGGTTCCAAAAAAGATATAGTTCAAGGTGAACCAAAAGAAGTTTTAGAATATAAAATCGAACGATTTCGATTTGAAAGGAAGATGTTAAGATGGCAATAAAGACAAAATATGATCATAAAGAAGTAGAAACTGGATTATATGAATACTGGTTAAAGAATAAGTATTTTGAATCTGGAAATCTAACTAAAAAACCATTTTGTTCGGTAATACCACCACCCAATGTAACTGGAAAACTCCATTTAGGTCACGCAATGGATAATACCTTACAAGATATTATTATTAGAAGAAAAAGAATGCAAGGCTATGACGCTTTATATTTACCAGGGATGGACCATGCGGGAATTGCAACCCAAGTTAAAGTTGACCAAAAACTGAAAGAAGTAGGCACGAACCGATTTGAAATTGGTAGAGAAGCCTTTTTAGAAGAAGCTTGGCGTTGGAAAGAAGAATATGCACATCATATTCATGATCAATGGAAGGCACTGGGCATCAGTGTTGATTATAATCATGAACGTTTTACTTTAGATAAAAAGCTAAATGACGCCGTTAATTACGTTTTTCTAGAACTCTATAAAAAAGGCTTAATTTATCGAGGCAATAAAATTATTAACTGGGATGTTGAAGCCAATACAGCTATTTCTAATATTGAAGTTGATTACGTTGAACAACAAGGATTCTTATATTACATTACTTATCCACTGGTTGATAGTGAAGGCGGTTTAACCGTCGCGACCACAAGACCAGAAACGATGTTTGCCGATCAAGCTTTAATGGTTCACCCAAACGATAAACGTTTTAAAAAGTTTATTGGCAGTAAAGTTTATATTCCCACCACCCATGTTCAAATTCCTATTATTGCTGATGATTATGTTGATATGGAATTTGGAACAGGGGTTGTTAAAGTAACACCGGCGCATGACGCAAATGACTTTGAAGTTGGGATTAGACACAACCTTGAAATGCCACTTTGTATGACCTCAAAAGGATTTATGAATGAGATGGCATTTAAATACGAAGGAATGGAACGTTTTGATTGTCGAGAGGCCTTAGTTAAAGAATTAGCTGAAACAGGATTTCTTTATAAAAAAGAAGACTATGTTAATAATATTGGATTAAGTGAAAGAACAGGGGTTGTTGTTGAACCTAGATTATCACTTCAATGGTTTATTAAGATGGAACCGCTCGCCAAACAAGCGTTAGATGAACATACCGTTAAATTTTTTCCAGAACGGTTTCAAAAAGTATTTACGAATTGGATGGAAGGCATTGAAGATTGGTGCATTTCAAGACAATTGTGGTGGGGGCATCGAATTCCAGTTTGGTATAAAAACGATGAAATGATCGTTCAAGTTGAATGCCCAGGTGAAGGTTATGTTCAAGATGAAGATGTCCTAGACACATGGTTCTCATCCGCATTATGGCCTTTTTCAACCTTAGGGTGGCCTGAAAAAACCGATTTATTTAAACGATATTATCCAACCGATGTTTTAGTTACAGGCTATGATATTATTTTCTTCTGGGTGGCAAGAATGATCTTCCAAGGCATTGAATTTACGGGCGAAAGTCCATTTAAAGAAGTTTTAATCCATGGGTTAATTAGAGATTCAAAAGGTCGTAAGATGAGTAAATCTTTAAATAACGGCATTGATCCAATGGATGTGATCGAACAGTATGGGGTCGATTCCTTGAGATATTTCTTATCCACCAACGCGACACCAGGTCAAGATATGCGGTTTGAAATTGAAAAGGTTGAATCCAGTTGGAATTTCATAAATAAATTATGGAATATTGTTAGATTTGTTGAGATGAGAATTACCCATCCAAAACCATTAAACGAAGTCAAATTAAACGTTTATGATAAAGATCTATTAACAAGAGTTAATGGCTTAATAAAAGAAGTTGATATCAATTTTGACCGATATGATTTTGGAGAAGTTTCAAGAAGTATTTATAACTTTACTTGGGATTATTTCGCCAGTAATTATGTAGAATATGCCAAACTTAACTTAGAAGATGAAAGTAGAAAAGAATCAACTGAAAGTGTTTTATATGATACAGTGAAGGTCATTTTGAAATTATTACATCCCTTCATGCCCTTTGTTACAGAAAGACTTTATCAAAATTTAACTAATGAAGCATCAATCATGATTGCCAAGTGGCCAGGCGCCTCCAACTTTGAGGATCAACAAGCCGTTCATGACTTAGAGATGATCAATGAAATAATTAAAAAAGTACGTAATTTTAGGGCAGAACATAATCTACCTAAAAAAGAACTGAAGATTTGGATAGAAACTGACAACAAGACCATTAAACAAGAAGAAATCTTGTTAAAACATTTCTTAAAAAGTGAAACCTGTGAAATCGTGAAAACATTTAGTTCAAATGAAGAAACGTTCTTACTTACTGGATCAGACTATAATTTATATATTCTAAAAGGCGATGTTGTTAGTTTAGAAGAAGAAATATTAGCGATTAAGGAAGAATTAGCACATTTAGAAAACGAACGCAATAGAAGTCATAAGATGTTATCAAATCCACAGTTCTTAACTAAAGCTAGTCAAGAAAAAATATCACAAGAAAAAGAAAAACAACAAAATTATGAAAGGCAGTATCGTGTTTTATTAGAGAGATTAAAAACATATGAATCTAAATGAAGCAATAAACTGGCTTGAAACAAGACCCAGGTTTAAAGATAAAGTATCTTTAGACAAAATGATTTTAGCAACTAAAAAGTTAGGTAATCCACAAGATCACTTTAAATCCATTCATATTACGGGAACAAATGGAAAAGGATCGGTGGCGCACTATCTTTCAAGTGTATTAGCGCATCAATATAAGGTCGGGCTTTTTATCTCGCCTTATATCATTAAGTTTAATGAAAGAATTCAAATTAATAATGATATGATCGATGATGAGACATTACTCAATCAAATCGTCTTTATTAAAGATTTTAGTGAAGCGTTTTATGAACAGACCAATGAACACCTGACCTTCTTTGAATTGTTAACGTTGATGGCGTTTAAATACTTTAGGGAAGAGAAAGTCGATTACGCCATCATTGAGGTTGGGATTGGGGGCGCACTGGATGCCACAAATGTGATTACACCAATCTTATCGATTATTACCACCGTGGGTTTAGACCACCAAAAACAATTAGGTAACACACTTGAAAGCATCCTCTTAAATAAATTAGGGATTGTGAAAGAAGGCGTCCCACTCATCACTGGGGTTCTTGGGTTTAATGAATTGATTGATGCCTATCTTGGTAAACTTAATTCAAAGGTCTATTATCTAGATACTTCAAAAATTAAGTTGATTAAGCCTTATCCATTAGAATTTAAGTTTGAGTATCATACCTATAAACCTTCTTTACAAGGGCTATATCAAATGGAAAATATTTCCTTAAGTGTGATGGCATTAAATTTGTTATTTCCAAAAATGCCCGTTCAAATGATTAAAGATGGGATTAAAGAGGCCACGAATCCAGCCCGCTTTGAAATCATCGAAGAAAATCCAACCATTATCCTAGACGGCGCGCATAACAAAGAAGCGATAAATAATTTGGATGTCAGTTTAAAAACCATTTTCAAAGATAAAAAGATTAAAGTATTGTTCGCTTGTATGCAAGACAAACCATTTAATGAAATGTTAGCTAGTTTAAGTGAAATTACCAATGACATTACCTTAACCACGATAGACTATCACCGGGCACTCGATATTAACTCAGAAGAATTACTATTTGATTTACCAAGAATTAAAGATCCAATTGAAGCCTTTAATAAAATTTATAATTTATTAGATAAAGATGATGTGCTGGTTATAACCGGTTCATTATATTTTGCCAGTTTTATGAGAAACTACCTGATAAAAAGGTAGTTTTCTTTTTTTAGAGGGTTTGGTTTGTATATATAAATAGAGGTGACTTAATGAGCTATTTAATTAAAGAGATGCCCAATAATGAGCGTCCCAGAGAAAGATTACTAAACTATGGGGTTAAAAGTTTATCAACTAGTGAGTTATTAGCAATTATTCTCCAAACCGGTAATAAAGGTGAAAGTGTTTTAGATTTATCGAAAAGGATTTTGTATAAAATTGAAAAACTATCCTTATTGCTTAATATGAACGTTCAAGAATTAATGAAGATTAAAGGGGTTGGGGTTGCGAAAGGATGTATCATTGTTGCGGCAATAGAGTTAACACGAAGAATGTATGAAGATTTGGATGAGAAAAAAGAGTGTGTTTATGATGTGAGTGATGTTTACTATTTATTTAACCGTGAACTAGATGTCTTAGAACAAGAACATTTTTTTGTTATCTACTTAGATATGAAAAATAAAATCTTAAGTAAAAAACTACTATTTGTGGGGTCGCTTAATTCGAGTTTGGTCGCACCTAGAGATATCTTTAAACATGCGATGCGGTTTAATGCAGCGAGCCTTATTTTTGTTCACAACCACCCTTCTGGAGACCCTACGCCCAGTAAAAATGATATTATTACCACAACAAAATTAGTCGAAGCAGCTCAAACGATTGGGATTCATGTGATTGACCATGTCGTGATTGGAAAGAAAAGTTGTTGTTCAATCTTAACGAACAAAAGGTATAATTTTTAAATTTTCTTGTATAATAGAGATATAGAGGTGTTACAATGAAAAAATCAAGTAAACGTTTGTGGATTGCAGTTATTGTCGGGATACTAATCCTTTTTATGTTCATTTTATTAGCTGCGGTACTTAATTTAGGGGCTCAACTTTCTTTGATTCATCCCTATGTCGGCTATGGGTTTTATGGGTTGTGTATCATCTTAGTTTGGTTTTTAATCTTGAATCCAGTCAGGATTATTGCTTTTTCACCGGCTTTTAATATCGAAACCGTATTAGACAAACCATCAAGACACCGGTTTAAAACCTATCAAAAAGTTGCGAAAACACTAATCAAAAATGGCGACATTAGTGATAAAGAAGCTAATGAGTTAAAACTAGTTATTAAAGAACCCGAAGCTTTACAAGCAAAATTAAATGAAATCTTTAATTCAACCTTAAAAAAGAAAATCAATAAATTAATTTTTTCACACGCAAAAACTGTTTTGATCTCAACCGCGATCAGCCAAAACGGAAGATGGGATTTAATTGCCAGTTTTATTGTCAACTTAAAAATGATTAAATCGATTGTTCAAATGAGTGGCTTTAGACCCAACTTTAAGAACTTAGCGAAACTAACAATTAATGTATTTTCGACGGCATTAATTGCCGAAGGTTTAGAGAACCTAGATTTAACCGAAATTCTACCGACTAGTTCACAAAACTTTTTAAAAGAAATACCGTTTGCGAGAATAGTTACCGAATCCATTACCCAAGGTATTTCAAACGCTATCTTGACATTAAGAATTGGTATTATTACACGAAAATACTTATTTGCCGATAGTAAAGAACTATCCAAGAAGGATATCAGAAGAGGGGCATTTATTGAAACATTCAAAATAATGCCTAATTTAGTTAAAGAATCCATTTCAGGATTTCCTCAAAAAATAAGAGAATTTTTTACCTTTAAGAAAAAAGAAGAAGCTGACCCAGCATGATAGATGAAGTTAAAAAGGTATTAATTGCTAAACAAGATAAGGGATATCAAAATTTCACCAGCACCTTAACCCCCAATAAAAAAAATATTTTAGGGGTTAGAATACCTGAAATTAGAAACATCGCCAAAGCGATTAATCAAGAAAACCAATTGGGTTTTTTAGATGAAAATGATTTTAGTTATTTAGAATTAGAACTGATTCAGGCAATCTTGATTGGTCAAATCAAAGACATTGCTCTTGCGTTAACTTATGCTGATGCATTTTTACCAGTAATCGATACTTGGAACACTTGTGATTTGTTTTGTGGGTCTTTTAAACTGACTAAAAAATACCAAAAGATTGTTTGGGAATGGCTAGGACATCATCAAACGAGTACTAACCCGATGACATTAAGGGTAATTATGGTCATGATGTTACTGTATTTCTTAAATAATGATTATATTGATAAGGTTTTAGATAAACTTGAGATAATCCACGCTGATGATTATTATTTTAAAATGGGTAAAGCTTGGCTTTTGGCTGAAATGACGGTAAAATATCCAACTAAAAGTTTAACTTATTTAGAAAGAAAAGACATGGATCCACAAATCAAGAAAATGGCGATTAGAAAAATTAAGGATTCTTTCAGAATTTCTAAGACAATAAAAGATAACTTGTAAAATTAAATTACTATATGTATTAATTAAGAAGTGGTAAAATATTATTAGAGGTGATATGTGTGAGATTATTCAAAGGATTATTGGCTGTTTTGGGGATTGCATTTAGTATCTTTTTAGTTACGCCAATTGAAGCTAAAACAAAAGCAGCGTACTTAGATGATTATGAAGCAATGTCATTCGTTAATAAGATAAATGAACTTGTCAATGAAATCCCATCACAAAGCAAAATTTATTACAACACATTATCGGTTGAAGGAAAAGCATTATACAATGCTTATTTAGACCATATAAAGTTGGGTACATTAGAAGAACCATTTGTAATTAATTATGAAAATATCACTGAAGCTGAAATGGATATCCATCAACAAACCATCGAACAAGCTTATATAGCACTTATTAACGAACATTCAGAATTATTTTTCTTAAATGGTGGTTTCGGAAGAATCACTAGAACAACCACAGAACCAAGTCCGAAAGACTATGAGGTTGAGTTAACTTTTAAATTGACAGATTCGTATGTTAGTCTTAGTGGCGATATTAAATATGATCAAATAGAAGATGATTTAAATATGGTTTTAGCCACGAGAGATTTTATTAGCCAAGGCGTTCAAGCACTATCCATTGAATATGAAAAATATAAATATATTCATGACTATTTAATATTAAATAACTCTTACTTAAAAACAAATGATTTATCCCACACCCCAGTAGGGGCGTTGGTTGATTGGGAAACACCAGTTTGTGAAGCCTATGCAGAAGCATTTCAATTACTGGCGCATCATAACGGATTAAATTCAACTTATGTCACGGGAGTCATTCTTTCAAATGGTGAATTGCACGCTTGGAATAATGTTAGATTGGGTGGAACTTGGTATTTTATCGATGTGACTTGGGATGACCCAGTTGGAGCAGACCTAGATTATATTGACTACACTTATTTTTTAACCCCACAACTTCCGTCTTTTGAAAGACTAATTGATAATGAAGTAATTACACCAACCCCATTTACAACAGCGATTTATGACAATATTCCAGTCTATGAAATTAAAATTTACTTAGATGGTGAATTAACGGACATCCAAATGGTTACTTCGGGTGGGGATGTTGTGGTTCCAAGTAGTTTAGAGCGTGAAGGTTATGATTTAGTTTTCGATCAAGAATCAACGAGGATTAACTCTGCTAGATCTTTAAATGGAACCTACGTTTTACAAACATTTACGATTACCTTTAAATCAGGTTCAACCATCATTAAAACAGAAACGGTTGATTATAATGTTACCCCAGAAGCGCCCTCAGATCCCACTAGAACAAATTACACTTTTCTTGGTTGGAGCCATGAGATTGAACCAGCCAAAGAAGATCGAGTTTATGAAGCAAGGTTTAGATTAAATTCAGATGTTAACACTGAAGGCAATATGTTAGGAACTGCAACTGGACTAGCCATTACGTTGGGGATTGGGTTAATCGCCATCGTTGGATTAATGATCTTATTCAAAGTTTTGGGTAAAATATTTAGATAAATTACGTATTTGAGGTCAATCAAAATTAAGTATCATTAATTGATTGACAAGTTAAATCAAATAAGGTAAAATAAACACGTTGCAAAATAAGTACCACGTAGAAGAGGTCATAAACACCATAATGGTTACCTTGATAGTGCGTCTTCAAAGATAAGGAGGTGTTTTTGTAATGTATGCAGTTATTAAAACAGGCGGGAAACAATTAAAAGTAGAAGTTGGTCAAGAAATTTTTGTTGAAAAACTAGATGTTGAAGAATCAGAAACCGTTACTTTTGAAGAAGTTTTACTTGTGGTTGGCGATGAAACTAAGGTAGGAAATCCTTATGTTGATGGCGCTAATGTGGTTGCAAAAGTACTAAAACAAGGTAAAGATCGTAAGATTATTGTTTATAAGTACAAACCTAAAACAAACTATAAGAAGAAACAAGGTCATCGTCAAGCTTACACTAAATTAGTGGTCGAAGCTATCAACGCTTAATCATGATTAAAGCGTGGATTAAAACCAACCCAACCTTAATCAAAGTTGAAGGTCATGCGGGTTATGATAGATCTGGAAAAGATATAGTTTGTGCGAGTGTATCCACCGCGGTCATTCTTTCAGCTAACTTAATCAAGCGGTTAGGTGAAAATGAAAAAGTATTATTACATGTGGAAGAGGGCTACTTCTTAGTAGAAGTCAAAGAAAATTCATCCACAATTACAGCCATATTAGATAATTTAATATGGACGCTTGAAGAATTAGAAATTCAATACCCTAAATATATAAAAATCAAGAAGGAGGGATAACATGTTAAAATTAAACATTCAGTTATTCGCATCGAAAAAAGGTGTGGGTTCATCTAGAAACGGTAGAGATTCTGCTGCACAACGTTTAGGACTCAAACTTTCAGATGGTCAACAAGCATCAGCAGGCGCTATTATTTACCGTCAAAGAGGCACCAAAATCCATCCCGGCAAGAATGTGGGTAGAGGTAAAGATGATACCTTATACGCATTAGTAAGTGGCGTCGTTAAATACGAACGTTTGGGAAGAGATAGAAAACAAGTATCGGTCTATGAAGGGTAAGCAGTGCTTATCCTTTTTTTTCATTTAATGGAGGTGTGGTATGTTTAAAGATAGTGTCGATGTTTATTTAAAAGCGGGAAAAGGTGGTAACGGGATTGTTGCCTATAGAAGAGAAAAATATGTCGAATTTGGTGGACCTGCTGGAGGCGATGGTGGGAAAGGCGGATCGATTATTTTTGTGGCAGATGGGGCTTTAAACACCTTATTAGATTTTACTTTTAAAAAACACATCATGGCACCTAGTGGTCAAAATGGGATGCCTAAAAATATGTTAGGTAAAAATGGCGAAGATATTATCTTAAGAGTTCCCGTTGGAACCCAAGTGCTTGATTATGACACCAAACAATTAATTTATGATTTTGCCGTTGAAGGCCAAAAAGAAATAATCGCAAAAGGTGGAAAAGGCGGGCGCGGTAATACCAGCTTTAAAACACATCGAAATCCAGCGCCAAGTATTTCTGAAAATGGAGATTTAGGTGAATCGTTTCATTTTCAATTAGAACTTAAAGTGTTAGCAGACGTTGGTTTGGTGGGTTTACCTAATGCCGGAAAATCTACTTTAATATCAAATGTCTCCAATGCAAAACCTGAAATCGCAAATTACCCTTTCACAACCTTAAGACCGCATTTAGGGTTAGTTTACGTTGATTTAGAAAAATCATTTGTGATGGCAGATTTACCTGGTTTAATTGAAGGGGCCAGTAGTGGGATTGGCTTAGGCTTTCAATTTTTGAAACACATTGAAAGATGCCGCGTCATCTTGCATGTTGTCAGTATGGATAAACTAGAAAATCCAGACCCCTATAACAACTTTTTGAAAATAAATAAAGAATTAGAACTTTATGACGAAACATTAATGAATCGTCCGATGATTGTTTGTGCTTCAAAGATGGATGTTATCGGGGCGGATGAACAATTTGAAATCTTTAAAACTCAACTCAATGAGGCTTATCCGATATATCCTATTAGCGCGTTAACGCAAACGGGGTTAAACACCTTAAAATATAAGTTATTTGAAACCTTAGAAACGATTCCAAAAGTCGAGACCGAACTCATCCACCGAACCTATAACCTTAAGGATGCAGGTGATTTCTTTAATATTACCCAAGCAGAAGATGGTGTTTATGAAGTTACCGGTGAAGGAATACTAACTTTATTCACTCGCACAAACTTTGACAATGAGGAATCCGTTAAACGTTTTTCACGTCAACTAAGAAGTTATGGTTTAGAAGATGCCTTAAAAGAAAAAGGGGTTAAACCAAAAGACGAAGTTAGAATTTTTGGATATTTATTTGAATTAGTAGACTAAGTAGCTTTTGAAGCTACTTTTTTTAAAAAATAAATAAAACTTTAAACAATTCTTTAAAAAAAGTTTAAAACGTTTATAATAGGGTTAGGGATGTGATCAAATGAAACTATATATTAAACCATACTTGGTAGATAATGAAAAAGGACGTGTTTTTATTGTTCACGGGATATGTGAGCATAGTGGCCGGTATGAATATTTAGCAAAAGAACTGAATAAGGCGAATTATTCTGTGATAACGTATGATTTAAGAGGCCACGGAAAGAGTGATGGTAAAAGAGGTTATGTTGAATCCTTTTTTGACCATGTTGACGATTTATCCGATGTGATAGATAGCTATCAAAGTAAAACCGGTAAACAGTTTTTATTAGGCCATTCAATGGGTGGTTTGATTGGTCATCTTTATATGATTAGGGAACCTAAAGTGGATGGTTATATTGCCTCTGGGGCACCAACTGACTACTTAAAACGCGTTAAACCATTAAGACTAATTGGGTATAAATGGTTTGGATTTTTAAACATCAAAAATACCTTTGGGAATAACACATTGACCCATGATGATGTCATTGAGAAATACTATCAAACAGACCCACTTAACTTGAAAAAATATTCGATCAGGTTAGGAGGAGAAATGTTTGTCGGTGGCGTTAAACACTTAAATAAACATTTATATAGAAATGAAAAACCCATTTTAATCCTTCATGGTGGTCTAGATTCGATTGTTCCCGTTGAACATTCTAGACGTATTGAGGGCCTTTTGAGTACGAAAGATAAACAATTGATTATCTATGAAAACAACTTTCATGAAATATTCAATGAACTTAATAAAGACGATGTCATAACAGATTGTGTGAGGTGGTTGGATGCGCACTAAATATATTTTATCTATTGATCAAGGAACCACCTCTAGTCGAATCGTGGTTTTAGATGAGAAAAGTCATTTAGTCGAACTGGTTAGTCATGAGTTTGATCAAATCTATCAAGATGACGCGGTCTTACAAGATGCGGAAATGATCTATCAAGGCGTTGTAGGTCTATTAAATAAAGTCATAGAAAAATATAAAAAAGAAAACATTGCCGCAATTGGAATTACGAACCAAAGAGAAACAACGGTTTGTTTTAAAAAAAACGGCACACCGATTACACACGCCATTAGTTGGCAATCCAAACATACAAAAGAAATTTGTGATACATGGAAATCATTGGGCTATGAGCCCTTAATTAAAAAGATAACGGGTTTACAATTAAACCCTTATTTTAGTGCCTCCAAAATGCGCTATTTTTTAGACATGGAACGTGTTAAACCCTACTTATTAAACAAGGATGCCTTATTTGGGACAATGGACACTTATTTATTATACCGGCTAACAGCGGGTAAAAGCTTTTATACGGATATGTCAAACGCTTCAAGAACGATGTTATATGACATTCACCAGTTAGAATATAGTGAGAAACTATTAGATTTGTTTGATATCCCACTAGAAATGTTACCAGAAGTTAAACCAAATCAATTTCTATTTGGACATTACCAAGGTATTCCAATCACCGCGATGATTGGGGATCAACAATCCGCATTATTTGGGCATCTAGCCTTCCAACAGGGTTCGATGAAAGTAACCTATGGAACAGGTGCCTTTATCTTAATGAACACGGGAAATAAAGCTTTTATTTCAAATAAAGGGTTAATTTCAACGATTGCTTTTTCATATAATAATGAAATCACTTATGCGATTGAAGGATCAATCTTCGTGGCAGGGGCAAGCGTGAAATGGTTACGTGATCAATTAGAAATTATTAAGTCCTCAGCTGAAAGTGAAGGGCTTGCCTTAAAAAGTCAAAAAAGAATGTATTTTGTTCCAGCATTTGTCGGTTTAGGGGCCCCTTACTGGGATACAGATGTTAGAGGGGCGATGTTTGGGATTACCCAAGATGTAAATAAATGTGATATTGCGAAAGCGACCCTTGACGCGATAGCTTTTCAAGTCAAGGATGTCGTTGATGTGATGATTACTGAAACAGAAATCCCCTTAGAAGAAGTGCATATTGATGGTGGTGTTTCTGATAATGGTTATTTAATGCAATACCAGTCGGACTTATTAAGGTGTCCGCTAATTAAACCAAAAGACACGGAAATGACTGCCCTTGGGGTTGGTTTCTTAGCAGGGTTAGGGACTTTATACCCTTCTGTTGATTATATCAGAGGCCAACAATCGATCTTTAAGACTTATCAACCTAAAATGAAATATAAGGATGCCATTAACGATTATGAAGGCTGGAAGAAAGCTGTTTTAAGTGCTCAAACCTATAAATAAAGAAAACACCTACATAGACTAAATAGGGTTCAGTCTATCTAAACGTAGGTGTTTTTTTCATGTTTAATTTGTTGTTTAAATTTTACTTTAGATCTAGCAATCATCCGATTTAATGCCCATTTTTCTCTTTCAACAATTCGTTTCTTCATCCGGTTTGTCTTTTTAACCAAACGTTCAATTTTAAGATGTGTCCTGTTTTCATTCTTAATGACATCTCGTTTTAATTGGGCGATTTCTTTATTTAAATTGTCAATGGTTTTTTCTTGGTTTAAATTCCTTGTTTGAAGTTGAGTATTGAGTTTAGAACGGTATTGATGATCATGATGTGCATATTGGGTTAATTGATGACTATAAAGATTGTCTTGTTCATAAATGGTATGTCTGATAGAATCAAGGGTGGCTAAAGAGTCTTTTAATAGTTTTTCTTTTTCAATTTCAAATGCTTTGGTTTCTTTTTTAAGGCTTAACTGTTGGTTATTTAAAACTTGTTTTCTATTTTCTTCAGAGGCAATTAATATCGAATTAGCTTGTTCTTTAATAGCCTTTTTCAAATGTATTTTTTCTTGGTGTTTTTGATGGGCTGATTTGAGTTCACTCTTATGTTTAACTTTAATAATATCAAGTGAATTTTTAAGTCTTTTATCCGTGAGTTTAATTAAGCTCTTTTGATATTTATTCAGTTGATCTTGATTACTTAAGATCTTATGAAGTTCATTTTTATGCGCAGTCGTGAGGTTAGATTGAGATTTCTCATAGTTTTTATGGAATGATTGAATCAGACTATTTTGTTCGCGTTTAACACTATTAAGTTGTTTAACTAGCAATTGACTAATAGAATAATGATAATTCGAATTGTTTTGACGTTGTTTTCGAATCAATTTGGTTAAACGTTTATAGGGCTTCTTAAATTGATGAGAACTGATGTTTTTTCCGCCCATTTTAGTCATAATTTGTTTTGCTTGAGAGGTAAATGATTCTATCTCAGCCATATAAGCTTTTGAATAATAATCTAATTGGGTTAAGGAATCATAATAAATCTTACCTTCTTGATATTGGTTTTCATTGAGAATCAGTTCATCAGATTTACGTTTTTGTTCTAAGTCTAGTAATTGATTTTCTAAGGGTTTATGACCTTTATCGGAAAAAGCAATTCGCTTATCGATTTGGTTAATTTGAAGACGGAGATGTTTGATTTCTTGAATGTTCTTTAGTATTTCTTTTCGATGTGTTGTTAAGGCTAAAGTTAGATTTTTGATTGTTTTTCGATTCTGCTTATTTTCTGAATCGGTTTTAAGCGTTTTGATTTGGTTATTGACAACGTCAATATTCTTATAGATTAAATCATTCTTGTTTTCAAAAATCGCAATTTCTTGATAAAGGTTACTTGATTGATTGCGGTATTGTTTAATTTGGTCATCGAGAGCCGTTTTTTGATCCTGGATGGCTTTTTTATCGATTTCATATTTATTAATTAGATTGGTATACTCTTGTTCATATTTAGTTAAAGTTAAATCATCAATTTTGGTTTGAATCTTACCAGACATATTAGAAACAATTTCTTTCATTATTTGGTTACGATAATCTTTTTGGCCGATTATCATCGCTGTAATGGCTTTTAGTGTTTCTGTGAAGGTTGTTTTATCTGAGGCTTGTTGTGTATCCTTAAGGGTGAAGGCAATTCGATCTAATTCGGATTGAACACGTGATAACATATCAAAATAAGTAGCCAAGACCTTTTGGGCGCGGGTATTTTCTAGTTCACTTTTCTTAATGGTATCTTTAGCCAATAAAATACCAATATCGCGATGATTGATAAGCTTATAGGATTCGTTATCATAAATCACGGCTTCTTTTTGATAGGCTTCACTTAACCCTAATTTTTCTAGGGTTATTCGTAGTAAGGAACGTAATTTTTCAACTTCTGTGTTATGTTTTTCAACATAGATTTCTCTGGTGTGGTTTTTTGAGGTTAACTGAATTTCTATATTTGCTTTATTTTGTTCTTTTTGAGCTTCTAAAACAAGTCTTTTCCCTTCAGTGATGTTCTTTTCATACTCCATGTTTAAATAATTATCTAATTCATTTTGTTGAACTTCAAATTTTTGAGTTAGATTTAATCTATCGCGTTCTAACTTTAAAAGAAGCGCATCATGATTGGATTGAAGGTTTGCCTCATTGGTTTTACGTTCATGGTTAGAAATCGTATAGTGTTGTTCAAGGTTCAAATAGTTGATTTCTAGGTCATGGATATGACGCGCTAATAATATTTGAATATCTAAGGGGATTGCTTCAATCCGCATCCCTGAATCGATAATCGCATTCTTTTTATCTTTTTCTCGGTTGAAAAATTGATTGAGCTTAGCCATGTAGATTTCATGGTAGTAGTACGTATTTTTATTTAGTTTTAAATAGAGGACCTTTTTTTGGTCTTTGATTAGTCGATCGGAACGGTATAACTCTTGTTTTTTGATATAGTCAATACCTAAATTATAACGGTCATTATAATAGCGTTTCCTTCGTAATTTTAATGATCTGTCAAAGTTATTTTGAATAACCTTAAATTCTTTTAGTAAGGTTTTGTATTCTCTATCATAATCTTTTTTAAGGATAATTATTTTATTTTCATCATCTTTAAATTGAGCCATTTTTTCATCAAACTCATAATTTAAAGCAACCAGTTTCGCATTGTAGATCTCTTTTTCATTTTGTCTGTTGACATTAATTTGAGTCACATCTTTTTGATAGACATGTGTTAAATTGGCATTCTTTTTTTCATAAGCCGTTTTTAAGGCATCCAGTCGTTGATCGATTTTTACTAAGTCATCTTGAAAAGAATCCAAGATAAGACGGTTGGATTTGGTGTTTTCACTCGATATTCTCGATAATTCAGTTTCAATTTCAATTTGTTTTTCTTTTAGTTCTTGTTCGGTGAGTTGATAAATTTCTTTATAAGCACTTTGAATCTCATTAATCGTTTTATTTAATAATATCGAAATACGGTGGAAGTTCTGTTTTACATAGACAATATCTTTTGAGTGGAAGTTTAAGAAATCTTCTTTTTTAAAATCCAAATTTTCTAAGATTTCTTTTGTCTTTTGAAGTCGTGTCGTATTTCTTTGATGAATGCTCTTTAAGGCATCATGGTAGTTTAGGTTAATTCGATAAAGGTTTGAGGTTTGTTGATCGTATAAGCGGTTAATCTTTGAGAGATACTCATTTTTTTGAATTTGATATTCGTTATTTAACTGTTTATCTTTATCATTATTTTCCATGATTAACCGCCTCATATCAGCGGTAATAGAACGGTTAAATTCTCTTTGTTTGGTGAATAATGTGTGAAGTTGCTTATTGATATCATCGGTACTCATTTTCTCACGATTTTGAATATCCGTTTTTATTTGTTTTAGTTTTATTTGGTTTGTTTCAATTAAGGCATCATATTTTTGATTGATTTCAAGTTCGTTGGTGACACGTTTTTTGAGTGTATCAATACTGGTTTTTTCAAGCTCTTTTTCGAAGGAAATGATTTGTGTATTTAATTCATTGATTTGGTTATAGGTATCCTTGAAAATATGATTTAATTCGACACAGTATGGTCTTGACTCTGGACAGACTTCAAAAAGCGTATCTAAACGCTTTAATTGGTTTTTTACATAGTTGTGGGTAACTCGCTCCAAATGTTCACCACCATTTCTATTTAATTATAACATATCCACTATTTTTTGGTATAATCTTATTAAGGTGGAATATGAAAAAAATTAGATTAAATCACAAATCTTACTTTATCGATGATGAACTTTTAATCTTAAGATTATCGAAAGAACATTATATTAGTGAAACTTTAGAGAAAAGTCGTTATTTAAAACATAATAATCGTGGTGAAGGCTATTTAAAATACCATCATAACTTATTTGAAGCGTTTATTAAACCTTACTTAAATAAAGGTTTATCTTTAGATTTTGGTTGTGGACCCACCAAAGTCTATGAACAATTAATTGAAAATACTTTAAGTTATGATAAGTATTTTTTTAATAATAAAATTATCTTTGAAAAGAAATTTGATAACCTAATCTTGATTGAGGTTTTAGAACATTTAAAAAATCCAGAAGACATTATAAAACTTTTATCTTCTTTACTAAATAAAGGGGGTAGGTTATTTATATCAACCCATTTTTACGATGTTAATAAATTAGAGGATTGGTGGTATCTAAGAGATGAAACACATGTTTGTTTTTATAATTTAGATAGTTTTACAAGAATTGGGCAAAAATACCATTTAGACCTGGTTTATACCGATAAAGAAAAGTTAATTGTCCTAGAAAAAGTGATATAATAGGGATGGAGTGATAGTATGTACGCATATATTTATGGAAAAATAACACAGTTAGAACCGACCTATGTGGTGATAGAAAACCAAGGGGTTGGTTATTTAATTATTAGTCCTAATAGTTATCGATATAAGTTAAACCAAGAAGCCTTAATTCATACACATCATTATGTTAGAGAAGATGTTGATAATTTATATGGCTTTATGAGTTTAGATGAAAAGAAACTTTTTATTAAGTTAATTAGTGTTTCAGGAATTGGACCTAAAAGTGCCTTGTCCATTTTAGCCAGTGGTGAAACGGATAATATTATTTACGCGATTGAATCCTCTGATGTTAAATATTTAACGAAATTTCCCGGGATTGGACCTAAAAGTGCCCAACAAATCATCCTTGATTTAAAAGGTAAAGTCGATAAGATCGAACTTGGTACACCAGAAGCAGACGAAGTAAGACAAGCATTAGAAGCGCTTGGTTATTCAAATACTGAAATTACCAAGACATTAAAGAAACTAGACCAAGACAAACCGATTGAAGAACGCGTTAAACAAGCTTTAAGTATATTAATGAAGTAGGTGACCTATGAAACAAGATGATCGAATAATTAGTAGTCTTGCGGTAAAAGAAGATGAAGATAAAACCTTAAGACCCCAACATTTAACAGAGTACGTGGGTCAAAAAGATATTAAAGAAATGTTAAATGTCTATATTCAAGCCGCTTTAAAACGTGAAGAAGCGATTGACCATATCTTATTTTATGGTCCACCGGGTTTAGGAAAAACAACATTAGCTCAAATTGTTGCCAACGAAATGGGCGTGAATATAAAAGTTACCAGTGGTGCTGCGATTGAACGCAGTGGTGATTTAGCGGCAATTTTAACTTCTCTTGAAGCGGGTGACGTTTTATTTATTGATGAAATTCATCGCCTCCCAAGAATCGTTGAAGAAGTCTTATATGCGGCGATGGAAGACTATGTGATTGATATTTTAATTGGAAAAGAAGGACAAACTAGGTCCATTAGAATTGACTTACCACCCTTTACTTTAATTGGCGCAACCACCAGATATGGTGATTTATCTGCCCCGCTACGAGATAGGTTTGGGGTAGTGATGCGACTTAATTTTTATAATGCGGAAGAACTAGCGGATATTGCCAGAAGAACCGCAAGTGTCTATAAAGCAGAAATAGATGAGGATGCCGTTATTGAACTAGCAAGACGTTCTAGAGGCACCCCAAGAATTGTGAACCGGCTTTTTAGACGCGTTAGAGATTTTGCCGAAATTATAAGTGATGGCAACATTACCAATGAGGTGACAAACCTTGCCTTAACCAAATTAGGCATCAATTCATCTGGGTTAGACCAAACCGACCAAGATTATTTAAGAGCCATTATCGAAAAATTTAATGGTGGACCCGTTGGGATTGAGGCCATTAGTGCTTCAATTGGTGAAGAAGTTACTACGGTTGAAGATGTTTATGAACCTTATTTACTTCAAGAAGGCTATATCAAGCGGACCGCAAGAGGTCGAGTTGCGTTAGAAAAAAGTTATCAACTCTTAAACATTAAATTTTACAAAGGGATTTTTGAGAAATGAAAACCGAACTGTTTGATTTTAACTTACCAGAAACCTTGATTGCACAACATCCAATTGATAAACGTGATCATTCAAGGCTTTTAGTGATGAATAAAGAAACTGGAGCACTAGAACATAAACATTTTTATAACATCATTGATGAACTCAATAGTAATGACGTTTTAGTGATGAATAATACGAAAGTCTTACCCGCAAGACTGATTGGCCTTAAAGAAGACACTATGGGTAAAGTAGAACTCTTATTACTAGAAAATAAAGGGGATGTTTGGCAATGTCTAACTAAGCCTTCTAAGCGGATTAAAATAGGACAAATTATTTCTTTTGGGAATGGATTACTAAAAGCCAAATGCTTAAGACATTTAGGCGAAGGCATTGTTGAATATGAAATGGTTTATGAAGGTATTTTCTTAGAGATACTAGATCAGCTAGGTGAAATGCCACTACCACCTTATATCCATGAGAAACTTCAGGATAAAGACCGTTATCAAACCGTCTATGCTTTAGAAACTGGCAGTGCTGCAGCACCGACAGCGGGACTTCATTTTACCAAAGATCTTTTAACTAAAATTAAAGACAAAGGCATCGAAATCATTGAAGTTACCCTTCATGTAGGATTAGGGACATTTAGACCGACCACAGAAGAATTCGTTGAAGATCACCATATGCATAAAGAACATTATTTTATTAACCAAGAAGCGGCAAATAAACTGAATCAAGCGGTTAAAAATAAAAAAAGAATTGTCGCGGTTGGAACCACGTCAATTCGAGTTTTAGAATCTAATTATACGGATAGTTTTAATCCAGGTTATTTTGAAACAGAGATATTTATTTATCCGGGTTATCAATTTAAAGTAACGAATGCTTTAATTACGAATTTTCATTTACCAAAATCAACCTTAATTATGTTAGTCAGTGCTTTTTCGAAAAGAGAACTGGTTTTAAATGCCTATCAAGAAGCGATTAAACAGCAGTACCGTTTCTTCTCATTTGGCGATGCCATGTTTATTAGATAACAAAGTGTAAAACAAAAGCAGTTATGCCAATTAAGACACAATAAATTCCAAAGTAGATTAGATGATCTACTTTTAATTTTTTCATCACGAGCTTTCCTGTAAAATAAGTCGCCACCAAAGTAACCCCAAAAGCAAGTAAATAGCCAGCCCAGTTAATGGCTTCACCGAGTTTAATCACCTCATAAATACTAAGGGCACTGGTAGGAATACTAATTAAAATATAACATAAGAAGGAAAACTTTAAGATCGATTTAAGTGATAAGCTTTGTACTCTACCGCCGATAATAGTCGAACCACTTCTAGAAATACCAGGAAATATCGCAAACATTTGGGTTAGGCCCATAATAAGGGCATCTTTGAATGTGACTTCTTCATGAGATGTTCTTAATTCTCTAGTAAGATAAATACCGATTAACAAGCCACCAGTTAAGAATAAGGCGATTCCAACGCTTAGTAAGGTTTTAAATTCACCCATGTAATCTTTAAAAAGCAGTCCAGCAATACCAATTGGGATAATCGCAATCACCAACTTGACTGTATACATAAAATCATCTTTTACTTCATCTCTTTGTTGCGGTTTAAATAAGAAGATAAAAAAGTGTTTAATTAATGTCCAAATGTCTTTATAAAAAAGAAGAACGATCGCTATAAAAGAAGCCATATTGGTAAACATTTCAAAGGTTAAACCGGGTTCTTGAAGATTTAATAAATGTTGAAATAAGACTAGGTGCCCAGAAGATGAAATCGGCAGTATTTCTGTGATACCTTGGACCAAGCCTAAAATCATATATTTAATGTACTCAATAAATTGTGTCATTTAATACCCCTCTTTTTGTATTCTAATCTTTATTATACCATTTAGAGATAGGATTTTTACTTGTAAATTTACCGTTTATTAATTATAATGAATACTGAGGGTTAAAATATGAATTTAGAACAAAGGATCGTTATCGGGATAGTCGCCTTAATACTCATTGTCGGGATTGGGATTTATCTTCTATTTATTAGACCAAAACGAAAAATTAAGAAACAAGACATTTCTCCTAAAGTTAACGTTGACTGGATTTTAGAACTGATCGGAAAAGATAATATCATAGCGATTGAACAGGTTCAAAAACGGGTGAGAATCACCGTTTCTGATTTAAATAAAGTTAATTTAGAGGGCTTAAAAGAACAAACCAATGGGGTTTTCTTAAAAGGGTCGATGATGGTTGTGACATTTAAGAATAACACCGAAGAAATCGTAGAAAGTTTAAGGGGAGTAATTAAATGAAAAAGAACTTTGTAGTTACAAGTGAACAAGGCATTCACGCCAGACCGGCTACTGAACTAGTGATGGTCGCAAATCAGTTTGAAAGTGAAGTTATGATAGAATCGAATGATCGCAGTGCGGATATGAAATCGATTATGGGTTTAATGAGCTTAGGGCTTTATCGAGGTCAAAAATTCAGTATCGTTGCCACAGGTGATGACGGTGCTGATGCGGTTGATAAACTAGAAGTACTATTAAAAGAAAAGAAATTAGCGAATCTCGATGAATAAGTTTTTAATGTTTTTAAAAGGTGCAATAATAGGGCTTGCGAATGTAGTACCGGGTGTAAGTGGCGGAACACTGGCAATCATTTTTAATATCTACAAACGCTTAATTGAAGCGTTTGATTTATTATTTAAACATCCCATTAAAGCGATATTATCGATATGGGAAATATTAGTGGGTATTTTAATAGGTATTTTTGCGGGATTCTTGTTATTAAGTTATGGCTATGAAGCCTTTCCACTGGCGACCACACTGGCTTTTATTGGGTTATTAATTGGTGGGATTAAACCAATGTTTCAGATGGTTAAACCGCATATAAATCTAAAAAATATTTTTATCTTTATAGTTGGCTTTTTACTAGTGGTATTATTACCGCTTATCAATAGTTTTACTGGTATACATGAAGGTTGGGTTTATTATCTCATTTTAGGTTTATTGGGAATATTAGTCGCCTTTTCAGTGGTAGCGCCTGGAATAAGTGGGTCAGTGATATTAATGGTTTTAGGTTATTATTCACATTTGTTGTTTATGGGTAAAGACATCTTTGAAAGTATTATTCAGTTTCAGTTTACCAATTTACCACAATATATATTACCCATAGGTATCCTAGGCATTAGTTTTATCATTGGATTAATCGGTTCTGTTAAATTGACAAAATGGATAATGAATAAGTTTGAAATTCAATTTTACGCTGCTGTTTTGGGGATGTTAATCGCCTGTCCAATCAGCATTCTTATTATGTTACATAAAGACATACCATTAAACACCTTCGGTACAGTTGAATGGACTATTGGTGGTTTATTATTAATAATTGGCTTTTTAGCCGCATTCTGGGTGATTAAAGTAAGTGAGAACGAAGAAAATAAAGCTAGCAAGTAGTGGGGTTAATAACTCTACCTACGTGACAAAAGAAAATAATATTATTAAAGCAAATAAACCGCTATATCTAGAAATCGGATCAGGTAAAGGTCAGTTTATTTATGGTTTAGCCACTTTACATCAAGACAAGCTTTATGTTGCTTTAGAAAAAGATATTAATGTGGCTTATCGGATTGTTCAAAAACAAGAAGAACAGCCTTTAGAAAACTTATTTATTATTAATGATGATGCCCTTCATTTAGAAAAATATTTTGAATGCCATAGTATCAGTACTATATACTTGAATTTCTCAGATCCATGGCCAAAAACAAGACATCATAAAAGAAGACTTACGTTTCCTACTTTTTTGAAATTATATAAACAATATTTAACTAAAGATGGTATAATTGAATTTAGGTCGGATCACTTAGAATTATTTAAGGATTCTATTGATTATTTTGAGTCTGAAGGATTCATTATAACTGAAATTTCATATGATTCACCAGTTGGAGAATCAATTAGTGAATATGAAACTAAAAAACGCTTATTAGGTCCAATTTATAGCCTAAAAGCTAAATTGGAGGCATAGCTCAGCGGGAGAGCACTTGCTTGACGTGCAAGGGGTCATGGGTTCAATCCCCTTTGCCTCCACCATCTGACTAGAATAGGTCTGATTCAATAATCAGGCCTTTTTTGTGCCTAAATTTAGCGAAAACTGTCAAAATATTCCAATTATTTGTCGATTTTCAAGAATTTTGGTGAAGTGACATCAATTTGAAGCATCAAAATATAATTAGCAATTTGCAGTAGCAACATCTGTTTCTACACGATATGAGTTAGGGGTGCTAAAATTTCTACACGATATGAAGAGGGGGTGCTAATATTCTACACGATTACCAAAATATTATCGATTGTATATGATAGCAAATATCTATGAGCATCAAATCAAATTTCTATTAGTGAAATAATATCCAAAGTATTACTTTATAAGTTCCTATTGATACTGGGAGACAAATCTGCTGTTAATATAGAACAGTAGACACAAAGAGTAAGAATCCTACTTATGTTAGAATATAAGGAAGGAGTTGATCTCATGTCTTCAACAGGCAATCGTTATTCAAACGAATTTAAACAACAAATCGTCGAACTATTTCAAAGCGGGCAATCAGTATCTAAGCTGTCCCGTGAGTATGGCATCCCCATCGGGACAATCTACAAATGGACAAAAGAACTTACACCAGTGATTACTGAAGATGGTAAGTCTGTCACACCTAAAGAAATCAAAGCATTAGAAAAGCGCATTAGGGAACTTGAAATGGAAAATGAAATCCTAAAAAAAGCGACCGCCATATTCGCACGAAAACCCTAAAAGAAAAAGTCGACTTTATCGAGTTATTCAAGCATATCTACCCAATTAAGATGATGTGTAAAGTGCTTCATTTAAACCGTAGCACTGTCTATAAGATATTCAAGCATCAAATGTCTGATAGAGACATCAGACGATTAGAACTCGAATCCAAGATTATTGAAATCTATAACGAGTTTGATAGCATCTACGGTGCACCAAAGATTCGTAGAGAACTTATTAAACAAGGATTTACGCTTCACTTAAGCGCGTCAGCGTCTATATGAGGCGATTAGAGCTTAGATCCATCATCACTAAGAAATATAAGCCAGGATCAACTTCTAAAGTACCTGATGATAAAGAGAACATCATGAATCAAGACTTCACAACATTATATCCTAACCAGAAGTGGGTGATGGATATCACCTATATCTGGACGGTTTATGATGGGTGGACATATCTAGCATCTATCATGGATCTTCATTCCAAGATGATTATTGGGTATAGCTATCAGCGTCACATGAAACAAGAAATCGTATTAGAGTCACTACGTCAAGCTGTATATAAAACAAAACAAACAAAAGGTATTATTGTTCAATCAGACTTAGGTAGTCAGTATTTAAGCTATGATGTCGAACAGTTCATCGAAAATTATGAAATGATTCACTCGTATTCAAGAAAAGGTACGCCTTACGATAACGCATCAATCGAAACATTTCATTCAATCATCAAGTCAGAGCGTTTAAGTCGTATGGTTATAAAAACATTCGAAGAAGCCAAAATGGTCATCTTTGAATATATTGAAGGGTTTTATAATCGTAAAAGAATTCATAGTTCAATCGATTATCAAACGCCTTATCAAGTGTATTACTCAAAGTAAGAAATTCTCACTTAACGTGTCCACCTTATTGACATGAAAGCACCAATATAGTAAGCTATAGCTAGTAAGATAAATTTAAAATAGCAGTTTTAGAATAATTAGGCCAAAAGAGGTAATTAAAAAATGACAATAGATAAATTAATAAAAAGAATCATAAGTAAGAACAGCCAATTATCACTAGAATTATACTTTTTTGACAGAAAACAAGCTGTAGATTATTTTAACAATAAACTTTATGAGTTAGGTTCTCATTTAGATTTATGCAACAATCATGAAGTCGAAAGATTATCAAATGAGCTAATTGATATTAGTTATGTTTTTTCAATCAACGGCCACAATGATATTGCTTTCAAAATACATGATATGTTGGCAAATACAACTCAAAATGAGATTAGTTTATATCTTATAGGTTGTTGTTTAAAAAGAGGGATTGAAACAAAACAAAACACCATCAGATCATCTGAAATTCTTAGTTACCTATCAAAAAATTCAAAATATGAGAAAATACAAGTTTTAGCTGCTTGGGAACTAAATGGCTTTAATGCAGAAGATTACTGGATTTAGATCTAATCAAGACAATAATTATAACAGAGGAGAGCATTCTTAATAATCAGCATATTAAGAAGACGTTAATATTAAACATGGTAAATTATATTGAGTTTGAAGCACATGACACTAATGAAAAAATCGAAGCTTATATTGGATTAAACGAATGGGGTAATCATAAACGTTTTTATGTGACACCAACTGACAAAAATGGATATTTTGATTTATTTAATTCTGAAGATCACGAAAAAAAAATATGTGATTTATTTTTTACAGAACTCGAAAAAGTTATCGATTTCAACAGTTGGAAACCTCTTTATGTTGATGGTGCTGCAGGGATGAAGAAAGTAGTATGGATTTTAAATGTGAAACACGATAATAATAGATTTCAGGTATTCAAAGGGTTTGATTCTTTTCCCAACGAACTAGCTATTCTTTTATCGTTGATGGACAAGCATATTTATGGCAAGTTTTATTACGGAGATAAATTAACTGAGTCCCTAAATCAATTAAAGTTAAGGAACAGACTAAAGTAAATTAGGCGGATTTGACTATCATAAGTATTGAAAACCAACAGCTATCTATAAACTGTTTAGAAATGATTTAGTCCAAATGCTCTTCTCATTCGTAGGAAGAGCTTTTTTTGTAAAGATTTATAATTTGTTTTAAAATTCAAATAAGCCCAATTTTTTAAAAAAACAAGTGAATTATCTCCAAAAAAAGATGGCTTTATAAAGAGAAAAAAGGCTAAAAGTATATGTATAAACTTCGGATCGTTTTTTCGGCACCATTTTTTGAATAATTGTTTTATTGAGAAAGACTATTGGAGTTCAATGGTCTTTTGTTTTTTTAGTTTTGTATAATGATTACTTTTTGAATGGATAAAAAGAAATGTAAAACATGAACTTCTAGGGTCAAATGGAGTGATTTGAATTTTGATGTCACCCTTGAACTTTTAAGGTTGTCAGTTAAAAAAAGATTCATAAGACATTGTAGAAAATGAAAGCAAGGCATCGATGATGTTCAAAGAAAATGTGACTACTATTTCAAGTATATTGACTTACTGATACAAGATTCACGAGAAAGTCGTATTCAGCTGAAAATGGTGGAGAAAACAATGAGGTTTTAGAGTTCTTAGGTGATCGAGTTTTGGATTTTTATGTAAGCAAAGTCATCGCTGAAAGATATGGATTTTTCAAATTTCAAACGGATTATTATAACCAGGAAGAAGATAATGATGAGTACTGCATTAAAGCTCATCGAAACGAGCAAGACTTTACTGAGCTGAAAAAAGAAATCGTCAGCAATGAGAATCTTGCGAGAAGAATTGAAGAACTAGGTTTCAAAACCATGATGTACTTGGGACAAAGCGACATCGATAACAAGGTATGGAATCAAGAAAAAGTTAAGGCTGAACTATTCGAAGCCATACTGGGTGCTATAGCTATTGACAGTGGTTGGGATCCAGATGAGCTTCAAAACTCTGTGGAATTCATGCTTCAAATTGATGATCAATTGCAAGATGTTGAAGACGGCATGGATGAATTGAAAGAAAACTTAACACAGGATAATGCAGTCAGCACACTTAAAGAACTGGCTGAAAGCGGTAGATGTTCCATTCCACAATACGATATTCCTGATGAGCAAGTCTATGACGATGGTGAGTATTGGTGGTCATGTACTTGTTATGTCAGAAGTTTGTCCATACAAAAAACAGCACTTTCTTCATCAAAAAAGGGTGCAAAGAAATATGCTACGTATCTTGTGTTATGTGATTACTTTGGAATAGAACCAGAAGAAGAATAGTTCGGACTGATTAATGCCCAAAAGGTACTTGGATTATTATGATTTAGAAATGCTTCCCAGATAACACTAGGTTATGGTAATATTCCGCATACAAGTACCATTTGGCATTTTTTCCATTCAAACAAAATGGCAGATTAAATATTTCTTACAAATAAGTGAGAAACAGATATAGTATACATATTTTAGTGTATTATGCTACAATATTAATAAAAACTAAGGAGAGTAAAATGAAGAAATATCAGACGCTTTTTTACTGGAAACATTCAATTCGTATTTCAAATTTACACATTATCAAATCTTTTCACTACCACTAAGAATATTCTTAATAGTACTTTTTACACCAGTGCATCTATTGTTTTTAACATTAGCTATCTTTTATCAAATACTTTATTTTTTTATTGTGATGATAAGAGTACCAGCCGATTATATCAAAGAAACTATCGACGAAAATTCAACATATAGTCCACCTGTTCATGTTGTCGTATTCTTAATTGCATATCCAACCAAGTTTTTATTTGATCTATCGACTGCATTTTCACTTGTAGGTTTAGCTTGGGTTTTCTTTTTAATGCAGCTATTTACTTATATTGGTTCATTGGGTAACATTAGATTCCAACTGCTCTGCTACGAAAAAGTAGGACACATAGGTACCACCTAAAAGGAATATATTGTATAATATAAAAATATAAGGAGAATGGGTATATTAAAAAGAAGTAAAACTTTCAATAATACCCTCAATAACTATGGTATATAAAATTATCGGATCCATCATCATTGGATCATACCTTTATACACAAAGCAGATGGACTTTCTGGCTGTTTAATCAAAAACTTGTTTCATTTAAAAAGATATTGACTATAGCTTTATTAGCAACAACAGTTGGAGCATATAGCATTATTATGTTTATCGTCAATCTAGATCCATCTCAAAACAGTATATTATCCTATCCGTTTTCAACATGGATGGATATTGTGCTATATGGCTATTTATCTTTTTTATTCATTATTGTATTGATTGAGAGAATTAAAATTGCTCAAATTAAAGATCAAAAACACAAACATTTCATCGAAAAGCAATTTATGAAGATTACTTTCACTAAAATAATCAGTATAGTGATGATTATGGGATATATTGTTTTGTTGTCACTTTAACCTTCACCAGTAAGTTAAAAGAAACCAATTTATATGTGATATATATTAAAAAATATATTGATTATGAAAAAACCGCACAACAAAGCCATTTTTATAGGGTGCGTAAAATCCTATTAGGGGTGCGTTAGGGGTGCGCTGGTGTATCAAAATAGGTCATGCAACACATATTAAAAGCAATGGTTTGATACAATCGATCAAGCCTTTTTTATTGATATAAAGGGATATTTTTCTCTATCTGCCAGCGTATTTAATGAAAGTTTAGTAAGTAAAAGTGATAACGAAGTTGTTACTAGTTTTCAACGTTTCAAATTTACATGATATGCCAGATTTTCACAAGAATATCTCGTTTCCTAAGACTAGAAGTAATTTCTTAGTCTTAGTATACAAAAAACTCAACGACCACTAAAACAAGATATCTTATTCATTAGTTCGTTGAGTTTTTATTATTAAATTGTGAATTAATGATGACTAAAAATATGTCTGTTAAATCTATTATACAAATTATAATAGGTTAGTTTTTCTATCTCTTTTGTAGAATAACCTTCACTAATAAGTTTATTGATTAACGCCTGTAATTCTGAGGCCTCTTTAAGTTCTTCAATATTCATCGTTTTGTCAGAATTAAAGTAATCCATAAAATCAAACCCAAAACAAACATTATCGATACCCATTACTCGAATCGCTTCCTTTAAATGAAGCATCAAGGTATCGAGATTTCGGTCTTTTTCTTCATCGGCAATAAAGCCTCCAGCCAACGTTAAACCTAAAAGACCATTGGCTTCTTTTAATTTTAGAAGTTGGTCATCACTTAAGTTTCTAGGATGCTCTTTATATTTCTTTAAATTACTATGTGAGACGAGGATGTTTTTATGGGTGTATTTTAAAACATCGTAAAATGATTTTTCATTTAAATGTGATAAATCGATAATCATATCGTGATTAATCATAAAGTCTAATACTTCATAACCTTTTTCCGTAATGCCCCTATCAACAGGCCCTTTAACGCCTGTCGCATAAGCATTTGCTTCATTCCATGTCAGCATCGCGTGTCGGTAGCCTAGATCATAAATCTTTTGCATATCAGAAACACTTAATAGATTTCTTAAACCTTCAATGCCTAATATAACTTCAAATGCGTTTAAATCAACTAACCCTTTACTGACACTCAAAGCTTCAATCAGATTAAATTCATTCGGTGAATAGACTGTCCAAATACCACCGGTAACATGGCCTTTTAATTGGGGTTCATGATAATTAACAAACCGATTTAAATCGCCTTTCAAACTACTTTGATAAACATCATAAAGTATGTCAGAATGGGCATCAAATACTTTGATTTTCATTATTAATATCATCTCTTTCTATAAATAAGTATACCATATTTTAATAACCTCACTAAGATTAATTCTACAACAAGTACTATCTTAAGAACCATTTATTATAAATTTAGAATTATCTATAGGATTACCTCGTCAAATCAGCATCTATAAGTAAAACAATCTTGATATCTATTTAGTAATAGAATCAAGGATTGTCTTAATAAGTACTTAAAACTTAAAAATTGAGTTTACATAAAGGGATCATTTTGTTATAAACACTATATTATAATCATTATAAAAATAGATCGTTTGGAGGAACCAATGAAGAAACTAACAAGATGGATTTCCATAATTCTTTTAGGGATTATTTTAGTGTTTATCATCACTTCAATAATCGGTGTAAAAAATACGATGGACAGTAGTTTTACTAAAGTTGAAAGGCCAGATTACACCATTACGGCAGGGATTAAAATTTTGAGGACATTAAAGAAACATACCCTCGAAAGAATATTTCATTTTATACTAATAAAAATAAACTTACGGGGTATATTTATGGCAGTACGAATGACAAAGGCCTAATTGTATTGGCACACGGATTAGGTGGTGGAGCCGATGATTATTTGCCACAAATCATGTTTTTTGTAAATCATGGTTATAAGGTGTTAGGGTATAACTGTACGGGGAGTTATGAAAGTGAAGGAAAATCAACAATTGGGTTTTCACAAGCAGTCTTAGATTTAGATGCCGCGTTAAATTATGTCGAACAAGAGGATTCCTTGAATGGGTTAGATGTCTTACTTTTTGGACATTCATGGGGCGGCTTCGCGGTTACAAATATTCTTAATTACGACCATGATATTACGGCGGTTGTCAGTGTGGCTGGTGTAAATTCAGCCAAAACATTTGTCGAAAATATCATGCTAGATAGGTTGGGGGTGGTATGGTTATTTAGAAAAACCATTTTTATCAATCTATTAACACTATTTATTTGGCAATAAGTACAAGATGACAGCGGTAAATGGCATTAATAAAAGTGATGTCCCTGTATTAATAATTCATGGAGAAAGTGATGATGTGGTGGCTTATGATCGAGATTCAATAATCGCTCAAAAAGATAAAATCACCAATGAAAAAGTTGAATATATTACAACCAGGGGAATTCATGGTGGACACGCTAATTTATTTAGGTCTGAAGCATCAATTAATTACATTAATGGTGTGAATGAAACCTCTTTAGAATTATATAATTCATACGGTGGTAATATCCCCTACACGATTAATCAAGCATTTTATGCTGAACTTGATAATGAACTGATTTCAGAATTAAATTTAGATTTAATGCATTCAATCAATGAATTTTATAATAGATATTTATAGATAACCTTGATTTAGAACTTGTATTAATTGATTGAAAAACAGTATCAATCAAAATGTTTTGTGTCCCCTAAGTCAAGAAATCATTAAAAAAGAGGCTAGATAAAAGGGTGAAATTTATAAAATAACTTGAAGTTATGTTACTTGAAGAACAATGACTTTATTTCAATTGTTATTGTTCTTTCAATAATAATTGGATTTAACCATAATCTATAAAACGGCTTTAATTTCTACATTAAATTTAAAAATGTTGTATAATAGTAATAGATTATAAACATGTTTTATTGTGGTTGACAATAGACTTACACAAATAAATAGATAAAGATGATTTTTAATCACATGAAGGTGTTTTTACACAAGGAGAGATTTTATTATGGCAATAGCTGAAAACAATCATAAAATTGCAGTTTTAATCGATTATGATAATTTTAACAACGAAGAATTTTTGAAAGTATTGTTTGAAGAATTAAATGAATATGGCGATATTATTATTAAAGAAGCGTATTTTTCTGATTTGGATAGTACGATTACGAATAAGAATAAGGCAACGAAACATAAATTCATTGAAAAACTGCAAACATTAGGGATCAACCCTAAACTACAAATTCCTTATACCAAAGGAAAAAATGCAGCAGATATAAGAATTGCGATCGAGGCAATGGATTTGTTAAATAAGGATTATATTACCTGTTTTTGTTTGGCATCATCAGATTCTGATTTAACCCCACTGGCGACAAAGCTTAAAAATGAAAATAAGTTTGTGATCGGTGCGGGCATTGAGTCAACCCCAAAACCATTTAAAGTCGAATGTAACTATTTTATTAATATTGACACAAGAATTAAAGATACGAAAGAACTCGCTAATAAATTAGAAAAAGAAGTTGAAAAGGTAACAAATAAAAAAGATGATCGTATTGAAGAATTAGTTAAAGTAGTTAACTCCATTATTAATGAAAATAAAGATGAAAATGGTGAAGTACAGTTTTCATTAGCGATTGCCTTATTAAAGAAACGTCAAACTGACTTTTCACCGAAAAACTACGGTTTTAAAAATAATAGTGCGTTACCATTCTTTCACGCCAGCTTAAATAATTATTATAAAATTGATAAACGTAGTGGTGTCGACTTTATATCAATTAAAAAGAATGACACTTTCAAACAATAACAAAATATAACCGAATGACAAAATCATTCGGTTTTTTAGGGCTATTACTATTTAAATCAGGCCTAATTAATAGTATAATGAAAATGGTGATAACTTGATAGATGTGGTAATTATCGGCGGCGGCGCTTCTGGTATGATGGCTGCTTTATCTGCTGGCAGACAAGGCTATAAAACACTATTAATCGAAAAAAACAATAAACTTGGTAAGAAAATTCTCGCAACGGGAAATGGTCGTTGTAATTTTACCAATGTTTTTGCCTCTTCTAAAGACTACAATAGTGATTTTGTGTTGGGCGCCTTAAGTGTTTTAAGTGTTAAAGATACCCTTAAACTTTTTGATGATCTAGGGTTAATGAAACTTGAGGAAGGCCAAGGAAGATGTTACCCAGCCAGTGAACAAGCCCAATCAATCATGGATGTAATTGAAGAAGAACTTAAAAGATTAAAAGTTGAGATATTATATGAAAAAGAAGTTCGGTTAGTCACTAAAAATAATGGTTTATTTAAACTTGATTTCACGGACTCTTCCAGCTTAATTAGTAAAAATGTGATTGTTGCCACCGGGGGAATTAGTTTACCACAATCTGGATCTACTGGAGATGGTTATACGATTGCGAAAACGTTTGGGCATTCGATTACATCACTGGTTCCTTCATTAACTCGATTAAAATTAAAGCATCAATATTTAAATGAAATGAGTGGCGTAAGGTTTACAAATAATCTAAAACTTATCTCTGATAATCAAGTTATTGATGAGGTTTATGATGATGTCATCTTTAACAAGACCGGCATTAGTGGTTTAGGCATTTTAAGTCTCTCTAAACAGGCTAATTTTAGTGTCAATGCCAACAAAAAAACAACGGTTGTGGTGAGGCTTGTGGATTCTAATCAAGAAACACTCCTAAAAAGATTTAATCGGTTATCTTATAAAACAGTCTTCAATGGTTTAGTTGGTTTAATTAATAAGAAATTAATTATCCCAGTCTTAGAAGAAGCGGGTATTAAGAATTATAATCGGGCTGTTTCATCTTTGAATAAACAGGAAGTAAAAAAACTCATTAAAATATTATTAGGGTTTGAGTTTGAAGTGATTGGATCAGATGGATTTGATGATGCTCAAGTAACATCTGGTGGGGTTAATTTAGAAGAAGTGAATAAAACTACTTTAGAAAGCTTACTAGTAGAAGGGTTATATTTTACTGGTGAGGTTTTAGATATCGATGGCAAGAGTGGTGGGTATAACTTACAATGGGCTTGGAGTAGTGGTTTTTTAGCGGGATTGTTAAAAAAGGAGATCGATAAGAATGTTTAAAACGGTGGATAGAAAAAACACTCAAAGTATTAAGTGGGATCAAGTTAAAAGAGATGATTGTCTTCCCTTTACAATTGCCGATAGTGAATATGAATCACCTAAACCGATTATAGATGCGCTTAATCTTCGTGTCAATCATGGTGTTTTTGGGTATACCTATTTTGATGATACCTATTATCAAATTATTATTAACTATGTGAAGAGGCATTATGGTTACTCGATTAATCGAAGTGAAATTATCACGACAATGGATGTGGTTGGTTCGTTATATTATGCGATAAAAATGCTTGATGCTAAATCAGAAGGTGTCATTATTCAAACACCTGTTTATAATATGTTCTATGGGTTAATTGAAAAAACGAACAAAAAAGTCATTGAAAATAAATTAATTGAAGAAGAGGGTTACTATAAAATGGATTTTGATCACCTTGAAGGTTTATTTGCTCAAGGATATAAAATAATGATTTTATGTAATCCCCATAACCCAGTGGGAAGAGTTTATCGTGATGAAGAACTAAAAAGACTCGTTTTACTAGCTAAAAAATATGATGTCTATCTTCTAAGCGATGAAATACATGCAGATATCATTCTTAATGATAACAAGTTTATTTCTTTAATGAATTATTACCCACTTTATGAAAACATGATGGTCTTTGTCTCCCCCTCTAAATCTTTTAATATTGCCGGTTTACATATCAGTTTAGTCATCTCGAAAAATGATTATTTAATGGAAACTTATAGGAAAATAACAGAGGATAATTTCTTTAAGAACCCTAGTTTGTTATCCATCACTGCTTTAAAAGCTGCCTATAAAGATTGTGACGATTGGCTGATTGCACAAAATAAACACCTTACGAATAACTATAGAATCATTCAAGATTACTTTAAGAAACATCATCCTCAAGCGATTTTATCAAAAGTTGAAGGCACTTATTTACTTTGGATTAATTTACAATATTTAAATGTTTCTTGTGAAGAAGTATCAAAAGCCTTTATGGAACATCATATTTTAATGGCTAAAGGGACAGTCTATAGTCCAGACAGTGAAGGCTATTTCCGTTTAAACTTTGCTTGTTCAACCGAACAATTATTAGAAGGTTTACATCGACTTAGTCAAACCATTCAATTATTAGAAAAATAGTGATTGAAGATTATTATATTAAGATTTATAATAATCTTATGCAGGCGTAGTTAAATGGTATAACTTTTGCTTCCCAAGCAAATATTGGGGGTTCGATTCCCCTCGCTTGCTCCATATTGAATGAATAGGTTTGATACAACGTCAAACATCAAATATTTGCTGGCGGATAGGGAGATTTTTCCTTTCCGCCAGTTTTCGTAAGATCAGTAATAGTCAATTTTTAGACTATTTATTGGTCTTTTTTTCTTTTAATTAACTACTTTTGAACGATTACTCAACAATTGAACGATTAGGGCTAGTTTTGAACGATTATACAACTTTTGAACGATTTGAGAAAAATATGATTTAAATCAACAGTTTATTTAATAAATTATGGACGATTTGATAAAAAAGTGCTATACTAATTACAAGACGGTTATAAGCAAAAAGGTGAATATTATGAACTATAAGAAATTAGTAAAAGAGATAAGAGAAAAGCTGATTATCACTCAAGAAGAGTTAGCAGCTCTTTTAGGCGTTTCCTTTGCATCAATTAATAGATGGGAAACGGGAAAACATGAACCCACAACTAAGATCAAAAGAAAAATTGTTGAATTATGTAAAGCCAATGGAATAGATATGGAGGGGCAAAACAAATGACTAAACAGAAGAAAAGCGTAACTAAGAAAAAAATAACACTAAAAAACTTCAAAGATCATATCTTGGAATTGCTTAGTGAATCAGATAACAAAGGCATTACTCTAGTATCGACAGATCTATTGTCTGAAGTTGAAAACAAGCATGATAATGAATCAGATATTTCTTTAGCTTATACGGCTATAAAGGATACTCTAAAAAAATATAAAGGTTCAGTAATTGATGAAGAAGAATCAACTGGAGATATAGAAGCACTTATCTTTAATCAATTAAAAAAAGAAAAAAGAACAGGTTTAGAAGCTATACTTTGGAAATGTGCTAATATACTAAGAACAAAAGAAAAATCAGATAATAGAAAAGCTGTTATGGGCCTTGTTTTTTTAAAGTTTGTGGGCGATAAGTTTACCATGCGTCAAGAAGAAATAAAACAAATGCCTGATTATGATGAAATGTATCTTGAAATGCCACAGTTTTATTTAAGTCAAAATGTTTTTTTTCTTAATGAAACCTCTAGATGGGATTATATTGTTAATAATGCATCTCAAAGCAATATTGCTACAATTATTGATCAAGCAATGAAGGACATCGAAGATGCTAATCCAACTTTAAAAGGTGCTTTAGATTTAAATTTTTATGCACCACTTAATCTTGAGACAAGCAAATTAAAATCTCTGATTGACGAGATAAACAAGATATCAGAGAATAATTTCCATGATAAGGATTTAATCGGAAGGGTTTATGAATATTTTCTATCTATTTTCTCTATTTATGAAGGCAAAGCAGGAGAGTACTACACCCCAAAGCCAATTGTTGAATTATTAACTGAGCTCATAGAACCTTATAGTGGTAGAATTTATGACCCTTGTTGTGGTAGCGGTGGAATGTTTGTACAGTCATATAAATTTTTAGATGCTCATCATAAGGATAAAGCTAAACTATTCGTTTTTGGGCAAGAAGAAAATTCAACCACATATAAACTTGCTAAAATGAATCTTGCTATTAGGGGTATTCCAAATGATTTAGGTAGTAAAGCAATATCAACTTTTACAGAAGATTTGCATAAAGATAAAAAGATGAACTACATCATTGCCAATCCACCATTCAACTTAAAAGAATGGTATTCTACAGCAGGTGAAAATTGTAAATTCACACTTGGGGGAGAATTGATTACTCCACCAGAAAGCAACGCTAACTATGCATGGATTTTACATATGATTAATAAACTTGATGTCAATAATGGCATTGCAGGATTTTTATTGGCAAATGGTGCACTAAGTGCTGAACAAGCTATAAGACAAAAATTGATTGAAGAAGATAAAGTTGAAGCAATTATGATTCTTCCAAGAGAAATGTTTTATTCAACAGATATATCTGTAACAGTATGGATTGTTAATAATAATAAAAAAGCAAGAACACTTAATGGTAGACAACTAAGAGATAGAACTGGGGAAGTTCTTTTTGTCGACCTAAGAACTTGGAATGAAAATAAATTTGAAAAGAAATTTGTTACTTTTGATGAAACACAAATTCAAAGAGTTAAAGAAATCTATAACAATTGGCAAGATGTCGACAGATCAAAATATAATGATGTACCTGAGTTATGTAAATCAGTAACAAAAGAAGAACTTGCAAATAAGGATTATTCACTAGTACCATCTAAATATATTGAGTTTGTAGATAAAGATTTAGACATCGACTATGAAAAAGAAATGGCTCGTATTCAAAACGAAATGAAAGATTTATTGGAAGAAGAAAAGAAGACACAACAGATGTTGAAAGATGCATTTAAAGGTATTGGATATGGCATTGAGTAGACTAGGTGACTACATTACTGTAATCGATATTAGGAATTCTGATCAAAAAATTAAAACTGTTTTTGGTTTAAACAACAAAAAAGAATTTATGCCTACAGTAGCGACAATTGATGAGAATAGCGACATAAGCAAGTATAAACTTGTAGAAAAAGGAATGTTTGTCTTTAGTGGAATGCAAACCGGTAGAGACCAAAATATTCGAATAGGGTATTCAGATTACGATTTCACATTTGTTATTTCTCCAGCGTATACAACTTTCAAGGTCACCAATATAATTCCAACCTACTTTTTTATGATTTTTAAATCAACTGAAATGGATCGATATGGAGCATTTTTGAGTGACTCTTCAGTTAGGTCAAATCTTGATTGGGATGTTTTCTGTAATATAGAACTAGATATACCACCCATTGAGGTTCAACAAAAAGTTGTTGATGTTTATCTTGCTATGGTTGCAAATCAAAAAGTCTATGAAAAAGGGTTGGATGATCTCAAATTAACTTGTGATGCTTATATTGAAAATCTACGTAAAAAATATGAATTACATAACCTTGCAGATTTCTTAGAGGAAACAAAAGAAATAAACACCGATAACAAAGTTCTATTTGAAAGAGGTCTAAATAAACTTAAAGGATTTGTCAAACCTAGTGCTATGTCAAATAATGTAGATTTATCAAAAAGAAAAATTGTTAGGCATAATCACTTTGTTTATCCCTCACCTCACTTTGGAGAACAAGGAACAATTGGTTTATATAAAGAGGATGCTTGTATTATGTCACAAATGTATACTACCTTCCGTGTGATAGATAATAGACTGAATCCGGATTATTTATATCTATGGTTTAAGCGAAATGAGTTCATGCGATATGCGTTTTTTGCGGCATCAGATAGTGTTAGAGATACATTTGACTTTAATAAGTTATGTGATTACCAAATACCAATTCCAAGTATTAATATTCAAAAGGATATAGTGGAAGTTTATGAAGCTTACGAAATGCGAAAAAGAATTAATGAAAATCTCAAAAAGCAGATTAATGTAATCTGTCCAGTACTAATAAAAGGTAGTATTGATTTAACTCGATAAAAAATGCTGTAACATTTTATTTTTAAGGGGGATTTATAATGTCCAATTTCACTGAAAACATACTTGAACAAGCCATAATCGACTTGTTTATCAAACAAGGATATGAATATTCTTTTGGTCCCGATTTACACAGAAGAACCAAAGACATTCTTTTTCTTGACGATCTAAAATCATATTTAAAAAACAAATATAATAACTCCTTAACTGATAATGAAGTTCAAAAAATTATTAATGAGATATCTTTTGTTTCTGCCAACCCTTTATTTGACGGGAATAGAGAAATATTCAATAAGATTAATAATGGTTTTAGTATATATAGAGATGATTCAACTTTACCAAATCAATTTATTGAACTGATAGATTTTAAGGTTTTTACTAATAATAAATTTAGAATAATTAACCAATATGAAATCGAAGATTTGGAAGTTAGGATTCCAGATATTTTAGTATTTATTAATGGTATACCTGTTTCTATTGTTGAAATTAAAACTGCAAAAAATGAATCTGTCACTATATATGATGCATGGGAACAAATACACCTAAGATACAAAAGAGGAATACCCGAAGCATTGAAATATACATTTGTATCGATGATAACTGATGGTGTTAACACAAAACTTGGGACTATTTTCACACCTTATGAGTTTTATTATGCTTGGAAAAAAGAAGAAGACATTTCTGTTGAACAAGAAGGAATAAAATCATTAGTTTCTGCTGTTAATGGTTTTTATAGAAAACACCGATTTATCGAAATACTACATGATTTTATTACCTATCCTGATAAAGGAACAGAACAACAATATCCCATTATTTGTAGATATCCACAATATTTTGCCACTAAGAAATTGTTAGATAGCATTAGATTAAATATGAAACCACAAGGTGATGGAAAAGGCGGTACTTATTTTGCTGCTACTGGTAGTGGAAAAACATATACAATGCTTTTTCTAGCACGCAAACTTGTTAAAACAAATAGTGAGGAATTCAAAAATCCTACTGTTGTTATCATTGTCGATAGAGAAGACCTTGATAATCAAACAACTGAAAGATTTGCATCATCTAAAAAATACTTAAATGATAGTGAAAATGTTAGATCTATTGATAGTCGAACCGACTTAAAAGAAACACTTTCAGCAACTCAAAGTGGTGGTGTTTTTATCACGACTGTTCAAAAATTTGCAGAAGATACTGGAATATTATCAGAAAGAACAAACATCATATGTATTTCAGATGAGGCTCATCGCTCGCAAATTAATTTAGGGCCAAAAGTTAAAGTAACTGTATCTAGTGATAATAATATTTTATTTACTGATACCGAAAATAAGATTAAAAAGGTTGTTACAGCAAAAGAGATTGAAAAGAGTTATGGATTTGCAAAGTATCTTCATGATTCGTTCCCACAAGCAACTTATCTAGGATTTACTGGGACACCAATCAATGAAACATTACTTGTATTTGGTGGAATCGTTGATAGTTACACCATGAAACAAAGTGAAGAAGACGGGATCACAGTTGGCATCATGTATGAGCCAGCACTTGCTCGTGTAATTTTAAATGATGATCAAGCTAAGAAGATTGATGAATATTATAAGAAGTGTCGTGAACTAGGAACAAACGATTATCAAGTAGAACAATCAATCAAAGACATGACTGCTATTGATCTTTTACTTGGACATCCTGATAGATTAGAAAAAGTTGCGAAAGATATCATTACCCACTATGAAGAACTAGAAAAAAATAAACCTAATATAGTTCAAAAAGCGATGATAGTATGCTCAAATAGACAAATTGCTTTTGATATGTATAATCTAATACTAAGTCTTAGACGTGAGTGGGGAATTAAGAAAAAAACAAGTGACGATACAAAGTATTCTAAAGAGCAATTGTCGGAACTTACCGCTATTGAAAAAATAAAATTTGTTGCAACTCAAGGAGCAAATGACAAAAAAGAACTTTTTGATTTAGCAGGAACATCTGAATACAGAAAAGATTTAGCGGATATATTTAAAGATGAAAAATCAAACTTTCAAATAGCGGTTGTCGTTGATATGTGGCTTACAGGTTTTGATGTGCCTAGCTTATCTGTAATGTACATAGATAAACCAATTCAAAAACATACACTCATCCAAACTATATCTCGTGTTAATCGAGTTTTTAAAGGTAAGGAAAAAGGTGTCGTTGTCGACTATATCGGATTCTATCAAGAATTACTTGAAGCTATGAAAGTCTATGGCAATATCAAGGATATTCCAATTGAAGAAGTTAATTTAAGTTTAGATATATTTAAAAATGAATTAGCATTATTGGACGACTTGTTATTAAATTTTGATTCTAAAGATTACTATGATGGATCTCCACTAGAACAACTACTTTGTATTGATAGAGCGGTAGAGTTTGTTCAGCATAAAAAAGAACGAGAAACCTCTTTTATGGGACACTCAAAAAGACTCAAGCAAGCTTACCAACTGGTCGCCCCTACAGGTAAACTAATAGATGAGGATGTCAATAAAGCAAACTTTTATTTTGTTATCAGGTCAATTATCTTTAAACAAACAATTGGTAATACCCCTGACACAGAGACAATGAACAAGCACGTACAAAAAATGGTTGAAGAGGCTATTCAGTGTAGCGGAGTTGAAATAGTTGAAGAGTTAGGTGATGGAGAAGATATTTTTTCAGATGATTTTATAAAGAAAATTGAAGAAGCCAAAATGCCTATTTCAAAGTTCAATGCACTTGTTAAATTGTTGAAGCAAGCCATCAAAGAGTTTGGTAAAATGAATAAACTTAAAGCTATTGAATACTCTGAAAAACTTCAACAAACCATAGATAAATATAATAATAGAGATAATTTAGTATTTGTTAGTGAAACTGTAACAGATTTTGTTGAAAGTTTATCAGAAGAGTTAATCAAACATTATTATGAGTTAGCAAAAGATCGAGATATTTATAAAGAAAAAGGATTTGATTCACCACTTGAAGGGGCAATATACGATATTTTAATTAGAGTTAGAGATGATCATCAGTTTGATTTTGACGAACAAAACTGTATTCCACTTGCCAAAGAAATTAAAAAACTTATTGATGATAAATCACAATATACCGATTATATTTCAAGGGAAGATACTAAAAACCAACTATCAATGGATCTAGTAAGATTACTTAGAAAAAACGGATATCCACCAAAATGGAATAATGAGATTTTTACAAGGGTTCTTGCTCAAGTTGATAATCAAAAGCGAAATTTATAAATCTAATATGATATTGTTGTAAGGTGGATTTTACTAAAAACATTCTTTAAAAAATATAGGAGGAACAATGGCACATAAAGTATTTATCAGCTACAAAAAGGAAGATTTGCAGTTTAAAAATCAATTGGTGAGTTTATTTAGTCAAAAGCATGTTGATGTAATTGATAAGTCGCTAAACGAAATAATTCCTAGCAATAATCTTGATTATGTTATGCAAATATTAAGAAGAGATTATTTAAGCGATTCTACTGTTACAATTTTTCTGATAGGAGAACATTCATCAGAAAATGAAGGGTATGATTTGTATGGAAGAACACATCAGGCATTTATAAAAAAAGAATTACAAGCGACTTTATTTGACCGTGAAAATAATTCCCGTAGCGGTTTACTGGGTGTCGTCTTACCAAGTATGTATAGCAAAGTTTATAAAGGAACGAATATCTGTTCAACATGTGGTGGGAATCACAATATCGTAGTCATAGATGATAGCACAGTTATTAAAGAGTTTAGCGCTAATTATTATATAAAACCACATAACAAATGTTCCTATTCTGAAGAAGATAGATATGCAGTTTTGGTAAAATGGAATGATTTTTATTCTAATCCTGAAGAATTTATAGAACAAGCTTTTAATAAAAGAAAAACACCGACAGCTAATCGTGTTACTGTATATCCAAAATAAAGAAAAGGGAAGTGATAATTATGATATCTAGTTTTGCTAAATTTAAAATGAATATTAGGTTAATACTAAAACTTTTTTATACGTTATCAACTTCAATAATTGGAGTAGTTGGAATACTTCTTTCTTTTATAACGTTTCAAGAAATAGGAATCACAAGTGTTTATCATAAATTATTAATATTTTTAACAATAGTAATTTTAGCATTTATTATAAGCACCCTTTTAGTTATTTTTGTTTGGAAGAAAAATCGAATTTGGTCACGAGGGAAAAATAAAGTTTATGCAAGTTATGGTGATATATTAAAGTATGCATTTAAAGTAAAAGAGAAAAACCGAAAAATAATTGTTATACCTGTAAATGATGCTTTTGATACTATTGTTGATGTTGGAGGAGAAAGCGTTAGTAATCCTTTGGTGACGCCGAAATCTATTCATGGAGAATGGATTATGAAAATTTGTAAACAACTTGAAATAAGCCAAGAAGAACTGAACGATAAAATTCAAAGAAATTTAGATTTGCAAAAAATCAAACCAGAAAAAATAATCAAAGAAGAAGAGAAACCCAGAGGCAATTTAAGAAGTTATCCAATAGGAACGGTAGCTATTATTGATGGAAATAATAATACGTCTTTTTATCTTTTAGTGATTTCCACATTTAACGAAACTAATAATGCCAGATCATCAAAACGTAAAATAAACGAGGCTGTTGATGACTTGATTGAGTTTTATGATAGTAACGGTCAAGGATTCCCGCTATTTATGCCACTTATGGGGACTGGGTCATCGAGAGCAAATATATCACATACACAATCGTTGCAAGTAATAAAATCTTGTATACTAACAGCGGAAGAAAAAATTAATGGATCTATGAATATTATTGTATTTAATGGTGATAGGGATAAAGTCTCGATATTTAATTAAAAGACTATTTTAATAAGAATAAGAAGGTTAAAGCAAAATGAAGGAGATGAAAAATATGGCATATAGAAATGGAACATATGTTGCTTTTGATGGTGGAGGAGATACCGATATAACATCAGGCGACATTAAATATTTTAATTTATTAAAGGCTTGGGCTAACTCAAAAGATATAGAGTTTACTTTTAGTGATTCACATCAAAAAACATACCAAGTTAGTGATGACTCAAAATTATCAACGTTAAGAAGTAGATTATCAGAAAGAATTAATAACAGTAAAAATATTTTTATAATATTATCAGATGAAACAAAACTTAACAACAGAAATCTTAATTGGGAGATTAAAAGGGCTTTTGAATGTGAATTACCATTTATTATTGTATACCCAGATTATAAAAGAATCCAAAATCCAAATTCTCATAAAAATGTTTGGCCGAATAACTTAAAGAATTTAATTGAAGCAAACAAGATTAAGTGTATTCACATACCATTTAAAAAAGAACCGATTTTAGATGCCATAAATCAATTTTCTGTTGTAACAAAAAAGTATCCCGATACAAGTGTTTCTTATTATAGCGATGAAGCGTATAAATCTTGGAATATTTAAGGAAAGATAAATAATATATCTGCAAAAAGTTAACAATAAGATCGTAGCTTTCAATTTAAATGATATTATTCATGTGAAAATCTACAAAAATAGGTAGATAAATATATTGATTAATGTGATGCGGTGGCTGTAAATGCTGTCGCTTTTCTATTATAATAGGGCTAAATTGTGCTATTTTCTGAAACTGGTGGAAAGGAAGAAAAACCCTATCCGCCACCAGCAAAAAACTGGCACAAAAACTGGCGGAAAGGGCTTATATATAGGTATTGCCGCCGCCAACAATGTCACTCTTGTAGAATATGGTTTGTGAGCCCGCCCTATTCCAAGACTGCCATGTTTTGTTGGCTCAAAAAGAACTACAAATTAAAGGAGGTGGTGTTTATGAGGGTATGAAAAAACGCTTGTATACTAATAAATTATAGGAGGTGAAATTAATGTTAAGTATACAACAATACAAGAAAATGCAAGAGTATAAGGAACTAGGACTATCAAAAGTTAAAGTATCGGAAAAATTAAATCTATCGTATAAAACGATTTGTAACTGGTGGGACAAGGATCAAGCATTCTTTAATGCCTTTCAAAAGAATCATGAATATGTCTTAGATAACTATCGACAATACATAATAGAGATCTTAAAGATCAGTCCTCAAATTAACAACACCGTTTTATATAAAAGGATTAAAGATGATTTTTCTGAATTTGATGTCCAAAGTTCAACGTTCTTTAAGTATGTAAAAAGTGTAAGAGAACAAACAGGTTTGCTAAAACCAAAACGAAAGTTTCAAATTAGAGAAGTAACTGAACCAGGCTACGAGGCTCAAGTTGATTTTGGTCAGTATGTAATGAGAACAGAGTATAAGAAAAATGTTAGAATTTATTTCTTTTGCATGATGCTATCTTATTCAAGAATGAAGTTTGCATATTTTTCAGTTGATCCATTTGATATCAAGAAAACGATTGATGCTCATATTGCTGCGTTTAAGTACTTTGGTGGAAGACCACAAATGATTGTCTATGACCAAGATAAGACAATGGTGGTGTCTGAAAACCTAGGTGAGGTCATCTTCGTTAAAGAGTTTGAAGATTTTATTAAAGAAACAGGATTTACCATTTATCTATGTAAGGGTTATGATCCAGCAACCAAAGGTAAAATTGAAAAAACAGTAGACTATATCAAACACCAATTCTTAGATGGCAGAATCTATTATGGGATTGATAGACTTACTCAAGAATTCATTGCTTGGCTTGATAGAGATGGTAATGGTATGATTCATGAAATCACGAAAAAACCACCACGAGAGATGTTTAAGAAGGAATATCCAAAACTACAAAAGTATGTAGAAAAGAAAAATGATGAGATTGTCATTCATACGGTTTATCACGATACAGTGGAATATAGAGATAATTTATATAAACTGCCACATGATAGTGTAAACGAAGGTGATAAGATCAGAATTGAGCGTTATGATGATCAACTAATCTTCTATCAGGCAGGAACGAATGAACTACTTTGTAAACATAGGTTATTACAAGGTAGAGGTAATGTTGTTACTTTAAATGTTGAAGTTCATGATGAACCAACGATTGAAGAAGTGTTACTGGATGAGTATAAGGATTATGAAATCTCAAGTATCTTCTTTAAAAGACTTAGGGAACAAAAACCAAGATATGTTTATCCACAGTGTCGTAAGATTGGTAGCCTTAAAAAACATTATGCTAAAGACATTATTGCAGAAGGGATGAAATATTGTGTAGATGTGGATATTTGTACAGCATTTGAATTATGTTCATGGTTCATATTTAAAATGGGTGAGACACTTGCTAAAAGGGTATTACCACCACACACGATTAAACATTATAAGATTAGAGCTGAAGAAATTAGAAAGGAGTTTAATGATGGCAGATATTAAAGTAATCCAAGACCTTGCTAGAACCTTAAACTTACAAAATATTGCTAGTGGCGTCATAGATTTAAATGATGAAACCATCTCCAATAAAGAGTATTTGTATAAGGTATTACTAGAAGAAGTAAATATTAGAAAAAAGAATAAGTTAAAAGACTTAAAGCAGATGTCAAGGCTTAAACCACTTGCCTTTGATGAGTTAAGAATTAGTGACGGACTTAAGTGGCAGTTATCAAGAATCAAAGAAATGGACTTTAATGATACAAGAGAAAACATCATTATTGTTGGGGACTGTTCAACTGGTAAGACTTCACTTGCAACAACAATCGGTAATCATGCAATCGAAAAAGGAACTAAGGTAGTTTATGTTACACAAGAAGAATTATTAGTTGAATCCAAGATAAAGAAAAAAACTTGAAATAATATCTTAATCGCTGATATGGTGATTGTTGATGATATGTTTTACTTAACACCATCAGAAGAAGAATTGATCCAAGTTTACAAGTTACTCATGTTCTTACAAGAAACAAGAAGTATAATATTGGTCACTAATAGACCTTTATCAAGTTGGAAGAACATGAAGATAGATACGCATATTGTTGAGACGCTTGCTAAAAGGATTATGCAAGATGCACAAATCATATCGCTTTAAAAAAGATAGTAGTTTCATCTGTTGGCTCAAAAACTATCTATTCATTTGAACCAAGCGATGAGGTTATTATCCCCTTTGGATGATACGAGTTCCTACGAACGAATCTAGGTAAAATGCTTAGAATCCAGTAAAACAGGCTAATAAAACTGATATTTTGGGGTAGGGGAGTCTAAATCTCTGTAGGTTTTGACCTACCACCGAGCCTGGGGTTTCGTGCAAATTTTTTTCATTTCAAAGGGTGGAGATTGGAGTACTACAAGACCATTTGAGAAAGTGTGTAGTGATACAACAATG